>Ga0315295_10001396_pt1 | contig 20707 bp, 19 predicted proteins | sample YL17G14_0_MG_FD_204453 | JGI IMG/M metagenome (GOLD analysis project Ga0315295, IMG submission 204453) | Sediment microbial communities from Yellowstone Lake, YNP, Wyoming, USA - YL17G14_0 | ecosystem: Environmental > Aquatic > Freshwater > Lake > Sediment | place: USA: Wyoming | collected...
TTTGAATAAGAAATCGTTGGAAAACAGGTCCATCCCCCAGGGCCTGGCTTATGGGTTCCTTTTCTTCCCCGGTGAAGCCCAATCGGCCAAAGAGCTGCGGATGCAGGTGGTTGAAACCGACACCGGCAAGGTTTATGTGCTGAGGTTCAAACTTTGAGGATGCTTACTCGTGGATAAAAATTGTGACATGTTGAAGAAAGAGGGGCCCCCTTTTATAAAAGGGAGGGATATATGTTTAAATGGAGCAGGTCAAAAATTAAAATTGCAAAATTTGTAACTGCAGGGTTTCTGATTATCTTATTGTTCTCCTTGTCCTTGCCGGCGGCGGCAAACGCCCGTGGAGGAGTCTTTTTAGGCTTCGGGGCTGGATTGCTGACTGGCTATCTGGTCGCTCCTATACCCGTTTACGTGGCTCCGCCGGTTTATGTAGTCCAACCGCAAGTGGTGCAGGGTAACCCTGATAATGCTCCGGCGCCGCCCGCCGGATTGGCCCAACCTCCCGCAGCGGTATATCCTCCTCTGGCCCCATCCACCTCCGGGTATTCGGGCAGCGCGACCGTTCCCGCTCCTGGCGACCAAGCCAAATGTCGCGAATGGAAAATGGTTGAACGGCATTTGGAAGATCGTTGGGATTCCTATAACGGAAAATGGCGGCAAGTTCCGGTGGAAAAATGGGATTGGGTAGAAGTGCCCTGCAATAATGGGGAGGCCCCAGCGGGAGTGCAGGGCAACGTCAATATCGGGCCCCAGCCTGAATATGTGCTTCCTGCTCCTCCTCCAGTGGCAGTGATACCTGGAACCTATGTGTATGTGGTCCCGGATATTAATGTGGATATTTTGTTCTATCATGGCTATTGGTATCGTCCTTATGGAGGGCGCTGGTATTGGGCTCAGTCTTATAACGGACCATGGCTGTTTCTTGCCCCTGCCAGGGTTCCGCGCGTCTTCTTAGATCTCCCACCTGGCTATCGCAGGTTACCACCCGGATACCACCGCATCCCCTACGCAGACCTGCACACGAACTGGGGGCGATGGGAACGTGAACAATACTGGCATAGAGACAGAGAATGGCGAGAATGGGGCCGAGGAAGGCCTGAAGGAAGAGGTGGTGAGGAACGGGGCAGAAGAAGATGATGGATTATGGAACCGGAAGAGATTACCTCTAGTTCTTTCACTTAACGGATGACCCCTTTAGCCCCAGGGTTCCTAAGAAAAGAAAAGAGACCTTGTCCTTGGTAACGTTTTTGGGGGGTGAAAGGTCCTTTAAATATTCTGAATTAAAATTCCCTCAAATTGGCCCTCGGTTAAACGGTTTATTTTTTTTCATCCCGTTTAGACTTTTTAGCATGTAGGTCTCGGGTTCCGAAATCGGCCTCAAAGAACAATAACATGAGAGGAGAAGAAAGGATTATGCCTCATCTCCACAATGAGGAGAAGAATTTCGTAATATTGCTCGCCTTGGTATTCCTATTGCTGGTGAAAAACTTCGCCTTTGCGGAAAATAACCCAAGCGCCGTCGACTGGGTTAATAAGTGCATTCGATTGGCGCATGACGGCAAATATCAAGAAGCGATTGAGGCCTGTTCCAGGGCCATCGAATTGGACCCAAAGCTTGCGGCAGCCTATATTAATCGCGGAAATGCCCACAGCGAATTTGGGGACCGCCGGCAGGCAATCAAAGATTTCAACAAAGCCATCGAGCTGGGCCCCAAAGTTGGGGCAGCCTATATAAACCGGGGAAATGCCTACAGCAGTCTCGGGGACCACCGACAAGCAATCAAAGATTTCGACAAGGCTGTCGAGCTGGATCCCAAAGTTGCGGTAGCTTACTATAGCCGCGGAGTAGCTTATGGCAGCCTTGGGGATCACCGGCAGGCAATCAAAGATTTCGGCAAAGCCGTCGAGCTGGAACCCAAGCTGGTAGCGGCCTATTATAGCCGCGGAGTGGCTTACGGCAGCCTTGGGGATCACCAGCAGGCAATCAAAGATTTCGACAAGGCTGTCGAGCTGGACCCGAAGCTTACCCCAGCCTATATGAACCGCGGAGTGGCTTACGGCAGCCTTGGGGACGACGAGAAGGCAATCACCGATTTTAGAACCGCTGCCAGATTAGGGGACAGGAAGGCGCAGGATTTTTTAAAGTCAAAGGGGATTAGTTGGTAACAATGAGGATTCTATAGGTCATTTCTTACCTTTTATCATGTTTTGTAGTCTATTCGGTAAATTTCTCATAGGTGGCGATATTTTCCTCCCCGATTAACCGATCCATTCTGAAGTACTGCAGGAGGGAGATGAATTTGGCCGATTGCAGAGGATCTTGGGTCATCCCGTAAAGGTGGGAGGGGCAGGAGCAATCTGAGGAGCCAAAGCGGGGAACTTCCCAGTCGGAAATTTCTTTTACAGCGCGAGCAACCTCACATTCCAGAATATCGTGGGTGCGGATGGGCAGGGCGTGACGGAACTCAGCGACGCCCCGCAAAAAATCGACATGCCAGAAATATTTTTTCCGCATCCTTCGGTGTCTTTCAATTCTCCTGGATAGATCTTTTCTGGCGGAACCGATGTAAAGATAGTAACCCTTCCGGAAACCGATTCCACCGAGTTTTCCAACCTCAATGCGGGCCTTTTCTCGAAGCCTAAGGACGAGGATATAACTCCCCCTGTCTTCTGCCTCCTTCTTTACGATATTCCAGGGAACCTCCAGGAATCGAACTTTGGAAGTCAGGGATAAATCGTCCCGCAATTCAACGGCTAAAGGGATAATGGATATCTTTTCTCTGACAGTCAAGAGGGCCCGGGCGAATTCCAGATCTGTATGATATTCCGGCATAAAAAATTCAGCGCGGGGCCAAAATATTAAAAATAAAACAGCTCCGGCAGTCCCCCTTCTGGATAAATCCGCAAGTTCCTCAATGTGTCTTTTTCCCCTCGCGGTAACGGCATCGGGAAACATGGCGATCCTCCGGCCAAAAAGCGTGCAGGACTTGACCTCTAGAAAGATTTTTTCTTCCCCCTTTTTTAGGAAAAAATCAAACCTGCTCCGACCCTCCTTTACTTCTCTTTTGATTACTTCTGCTCCTTCGAGACCAGGGATGAGATCCTTCTCGAGGAGCTCATTTGCCAGGTCATTTGTTCTGTGGGTATGAACCATCACTGGATAGCCTTCCTTCTCAACCGCAACCGCGGTAAAGTCCATTTTATTTTCCGTTGAGAAAGTTCTTTCCAGATAAACGATTGCTCCGGGCAAGAGCAGCTCCCACATCCGGCCCGGGTTTGGTAAATAGGCCTTCAAGACTTTTCCGCTCCGCCTGCAAAGCAGAGTAAACCGGTTCGGCCTTTCCAGGAATAAAGCTTTTTCTATTTGTCTGAAGAATTTCACGCTATTGAGAGAAATCCCTTCGTATAGAGCTGCATACCCCCGCAGAATAATTTTCTACTACCCGTGTTGCTTTAGGAAATCCGCCATAATCTGGCTTGCCCTCCTTTAGCCCAGGGCGCAATCCATAGCCCCAATTTTAAGTCATAGGCCGACGACTCGGCTCGGGGATCAGAGTAGCAACAGAAATGAGCTCATTTTCCAGATATCCACCCCCCACCCTGATTGCAAGTGCATTCAACAGAAAAAAGGCAGGGCCATTGCTGGCCCTGCCTGATCATGCGCCTATTAACACCTGAAAAGCCTTATTACGAAGATAGATGCCCTCTCCTATCCTGATCTTCTTATGGATAATTGAGGAACATCCACGATTCGGTGACTTTCCAAATATCCTCTATACGATAAAGCATGGGTTTGTATGTCCAGGTCTCATACAGCGGGAGCTGATCATAAGCATGGGGGCTAGGTTTGGGAACCCCCTGTACCAGGCCTATGAAGCCACTTTGTCCCGGTGGAATAACGTTCATTGCATGCGGAGGCTTCATGAAACCTTTCCACCCGCCCGGCATTTCGGCAATCTGATTGTAAGTACCCCGGTTCATGGAGTGCATGGTTGGTGCTGGTAATGCTCCCAATTGTTGGAATTTTACCGTTCGAACCTTCGTCAGCCATTTAGACATGTCTAGTCCCAATTCTGTTTTCAACTCGTTGAGGGCTCTATTCAGTACCCCGACGATTACCTTGTTTCTCTTTTCTCCGTTCAGATAATCATAGTTCAGGCGCAGCTTTGAGTTTGGGCCGTCAAAGACATGGATCAGTGTGCTGTCGCTTGCGCTCACGCCCTGCGGAAGGTCATCTTTAAATACCTCATCTTTGATATACTTGTACCATCTATCAAAGATTGTAAGGCCGGGATCATCATATTTGGCGTCAAGGGCAGGATATTTCGGGGGCAACACATCGTTGTAATGATGGTTCCAGGCCTCAAGGTATTTTACCACTTCGGCTGGAACGGTAGGATCTGTTTTGGCCGCTTCCACGAGGTAATGGAGGAAATTCATGCCCGGAATGTGATTGTAACCAGCATCCATGTTGATCCGGTTCATGTCTTCAAAGGAGAACATAGGGCTCGCCCCCAGCAACTCTTGTATTCTCTTGACCCGATGGCCCTCTCCCCACCCATATTCAGACTCGGCGTATGGCCAATTGGCTATTGGTTTGTTGTTCCAATTGGCCAGGAAACCTTGCCTGGGGTTGATGCTTTTGGGCATTTCCTTAAAGCCCGTTAGCCCTACCCATTCTTCTTCCCCGGTTCCCCACAGGGGCAGTCTGGGGTCAATGAGCCTTCCATCTTTTCCATAGGTTGGCTTGATCGGATAGGTACCCGCGTGCCAGTAGCCGATATTGCCAAGTCTGTCTATCCAGTAAAAGTTGTGGGATGGCTGGATTGTTTTTACAGCCTCCTGGAACTCCCAGATGTTTCTGGCCTGTTGGAAGAGGGACCAACCTTCTTCGCCCGCCAATTCGTCCTTGTAGTAGGGCAGCTTCATGGTGTAGGCGTTAACACCATCCGAAGAAATGACCGGGCCATGTATGGTGCGATAGATTTTTTTGTCGGTGCAGTCTCCTGAGTATTCGCAGATCTTTTCGGTTCTAACTTCCATGTCATGCCATTGGCCCTTGTACCAATATTTGGTCGAATCACCAGGCTTCAAAACTTCAATGTAGGTGTCAATAACATCCGAAGAGCCGGTGGTCGATGTCCATGCCCCATGCTCGCTTACGCCGATCAGAATGGATGGCATATGGGGCATCATCATACCAACCGCGTTGATTCCCGCTCCGTGTAATCCTATTTCAAGGACGATTTGCGGAATCGAATGCCCCATTTGTGGACCTCCCTGTAGGAGAGCATTCCTCGTCTCGGACTTTTTGGGCGCGACCATCCAGGCGTTGCTTCCGAATTTTGTGGGCAGGCCCAACTTTTCATGCAATTCCTCTAAATCTTTTTTGACCCGATCATGTTCCTTGTGAATTTCCCCGATATTGCTCGGGAAAGTGTATTTGTGTTCCCACGGGTGCTCCCATTCAGGGTGCCGTTTCTCCCCAGCCGGTATAGTTACCTCTGCTCCAGGATCATTCCGTGGGTAAAGGTCATTGAAAATTTTCATCCCGGGAATGGACCCGTACTTTTTTTGCAGAGCATCCAAGGCAGCCGCATACATGAGTTCATTACCGCCCGTACCGCCAAATTGCCAGGCCATCATCACTACAATAGAAACAACGTCTTCAATGGTGAAGGGCTTGAGAGGAAGACCGCCGGGCTTGATGACTCCCGGAAGGTATTCGAGGGGCATAAGAGATGGATCTCCCTTCTTATAGGCCTCCAAAGCTTCGGAAATGTAATAGTTTATGCCATCCACGTAGGCTTTCGTCATTTGCTTAAGGCGTGCTTCCGGGTTGATGGGCACCCAGTTGTTGTATATTTCCTTTAATTCTTCTCTGCTGTACCCAGTCTTTCTGGTTTTATAATCTTGATCTATCGTAGCCAGGCCGAATTCGGCGAGGCTACCAAAGGCTTGTCTTCTGTATAAGTCTGCCTGCCATAGCCTGTCCTGGGCCATAGCATACCCAGTTCCAAAAGCTAAACCTTCTTTGGTATTCGCAAAGACATGAGGAACTCCATAGTTATCTCTAACAATAGATATATGGGTCGAGTGTTCCCAATGGGCTACTGCTGCTAAGGGAAAAACCATTAGCACTACTGCCGCTATGAGGCCGGCGAATAACTTCTTGTTCATTGTCTTACTCTCCTTTCAAGTTAGGGCCAATTTTGAGACGTCCCTTGATCGCCAGTCCGACATGGGCCCTTAGAAAAATCAATAAAAATCAAGAATTAATCTCTGCTGATTAATCCAGAATTTGAACTTTGTAGCATCCGTATTTGGACTGGTTAAGGGAAATACCCACTGGAATCTATATGCCTCCGAAGGGGTACACCCCCTTGGAGGCGAGGTATGAGCACTTTCCAAGAACCTCTTTTCATGATCCCCTCCAGAAGTGTAAAGGTAAGGTTGGGTATCGAATGAGGTTAAGCTATTTGGTTTGAATAAGGGGATTTTAGCAGGACGAAAAATGATGTCAAGGGGAATTTTTACTTAATTTTTCGCATTCGCGATTCTTGCATGGGCCCCATTTTAAGAGCCTTTGGAGGTTTCCCTTGACATCCCATCATCCTTCCCCTATTTTTAAGAAGTAAATTCCGTCGCTGATTCCCGCCGGTTCACGAAAAAATATATTTTCCCAAAGAAGAGGAGGATTCTGAAGCCTTGAAGAAGGATTATAATGGCCCGAATAAGATCGCTATCTAAAAGGAAACTCGACACCTATGGGCAAGAACCGACTTAAAGAGGCTCTTCTGGAAAAGAAGGAGTTCATCTATACCCTGGAGCTTGTACCTGGACGGGGAGCCCGGGGCAAGACTCAGGACCAGATCATGAGGCTTGCGGAGAAGGCGATCCAGGGGCAGCTTGTCCATGCCCTCTCCATTACGGACAACCCAGGAGGTCACCCTGCCCTCTCTCCCGATGTGATCGGTCTGGAGATTTGTCGAATGGGAATGAATCCGATTATCCACTTTACCTGCAAGGATAAAAACCGGAATCAGATTGAATCCATTCTGTACGCCTTAGACCGCATAGGCATCCAGAACCTTCTCGTGATGACCGGTGACTTCCCCCTTTACGGGTTTGAAGGAAAGGCCAAGCCCGTGTACGACCTCGATTCGGTTCAGCTCCTTCTCCTCATCGACCAGATGAACGAAGGACGGTGCATCGATGACCAGGCCCCAGGTGGGGGTTTGCAATGCCCTGCCACCCATTTCTTCAAGGGCTGCGCTGTATCCCCTTTTAAAGAGCTCGAGTCGGAAGTGATGGCCCAGTACTACAAGCTCTACAAAAAGGTGAAGACGGGGGCAGGCTTCGTCATCACCCAGGTCGGGTTTGATTCCCGTAAATTTGACGAACTTCTTCGTTTCATGAAGAACAATGGTATCCGAATTCCTGTGCTCGGCAACGTATATGTCCTCAACAAGCCCGTGGCCAAGATTATGAACCGTGGCGGAGTCCCGGGATGCGTCGTGACCGATGATCTGTACCGGGTCATCGAAGGAGAGGCGAATGGACCTGACAAAGGGAAAGCCGCCCGCCTCACCCGGGCTGCAAAATTGATCGCTGTCTTGAAGGGAATCGGGTATGAAGGTGTGCACATCGGAGGGCCCAATTTAAATTACGAAGATGTGGAGTGGGTGATCGAGAAGTCGAAAGAGCTTTCCAAAAATTGGGAGGAGTGGGTTCGAGAATTTTCCTATCCTCGGAAGGATGGGTTTTACCTCTTCCAGAAGGACGAGAAGACAGGACTTAACTCAGATATTCCCAACTTTAAGAGGAGCCATCCGGCAAAAAGCCCCGGATATGCCGTTATGCGCTTTTCCCATCATTCTGCTTTCCTCCCGGAGGCTTATTTTCATGGTTGGGCCCGCTGGGCCTGTGAGAAGATCGTTGGGACGCGATTCGAAGGTCCCTTCACAGAACTCGAATACTGGATCAAATTCATCACCTCGCGCTGCCGTCGCTGCGGCGACTGCACGCTTCCAGAGGTGGCTTTTTTGTGTCCTCAATCCCAGTGCCCTAAGTTTCTTTTCAACGGTCAATGCGGGGGCTCAGCAGAAGGATGGTGCGAGGTTTTCCCCGGCCAAAGGAAGTGCATTTACGTCCGGGCCTATGACCGACTCAAACCTTATGGAGAGGAAGAATCTCTTGAAGAAGGCTATATCCAGCCTCGCAATTGGGCCCTGGATCAGACTTCATCCTGGGCCAACTATTTCCTCGGCCGGGACCACCATGCAATGAGTGGCCCACCCAAAGCATGAGGAAGATCATAATCACAGGTTTGATCCTTAAGTTTTCCACCCCCCCATCGCTCTTCGGTTTTCCGTTCCTCAACCCATTTTTCCCCCATTTCCAGGCCTTCCAGATCTCCGATGACCACGGCAGCGCAAAAGTGACCGATTATTACGTTGCCGGCCAGGTATAAATTTTTCTTTCGGAATTTTCTATCTTCCCATATAATGAATGGGACCCAAGAATGGCGAACAAAAACGAACAGGGACCCAGAAGATTTACCGCACCCTGGGCAAGACAGGAATAAAGCTCCCGGTGATCACGATGGGGGTCATGAACTCCGACAATCCGGCCCTGATGCGGGCCTATATATATGTCTACGGCGACAGGAATCTAAGCGCAGCCCAGGATCTGATCCTTTCCCTGAATCTTCCCCTTCGGGTATGGGAAAACTGTTCCTCCTGTTCGGTTGGGTGTCTAAACCGGTTCAACATTTCGGAGCGAGTTCGTAATGTCGTTCGTCTACGGGAGGTTCCTCCCGAATTTATTGCTTAATGAAAGGAGGTAAAAAATGAAGAAGCATGAAATAGGGATCCTCATTTTGGTTCTAACGGCCGTTGCCTTTTGGGGGATGATCCTGCCGGTCTCGGGGCAGGAAAAAGCAAAACCACAAGTCGCTGTTAAGGAAGCCCGCGAATTCGCGATTGCCCGCTTGGTTGTGGGAACGGGGGTGGAGAACAAAGAGCCTGTGGGCATTGCGGAGACGTTTCCGGCCTCAACAGAGAAAGTTTTCTGCTTTTTAGAGGCCACCAATATTGCCCAAGATACAGAGATTTCTTTTGTCTGGCTCCATGGTCAGAAGGAAATGTTGAAAGTCCTCCTACCCTTGAAAATGGGGCCGAAATGGAGAACCTACGCTCATAAGAATTTGGCCGGGTTAAAGGGGGATTGGACTGTAGAAATTAGGAGTGCTGATGGAAACCTTGTAAAAGATATTAAATTCAAGGCAGAATGATCCGGATTCCCATTCCTTGAAAAAAATCCGGTTGAAAAAGCCCAAGTCCCCAAGAGCCCGTTTTTATTGGAAGGTCTCTCAGCGAATCAGTCAACGAAACTGATTGAGGAAGGGATGGACAAAAAAGAGGGAGCACCAATTGGGGAAGGCGAAATAAAACCCCGTACCGGGATTGTGAATATCGAAAGGAGGAAACATCCCAGGGTTTCACTGGATTTGCCGGTCGAATATTATCGCATCGATTCGCCCGAAGGCCGCGCTGGCCGTGTAATTAACGCTGGCGAAGGTGGATTGCTGGTCTACCTGCCCGAAAAATTGGAAATTGGTCAATATTTGACAATGAAACTCTTTATCGCTCTCGGTCATGATCTGCAAACCGTTGAAATGCTTGTGCAGGTAGTTTGGAACGATATCCATCTGGGGGACTACAGGGGCGATTATCGAACCGGAGTGAAATTCGTCGATGTCTCTCCGGAGAATATGGATCGGTTGAGAAGACTTTTGCAAAGTCTTGTCAAATAACGCTCATCCCAACTCCAACAGAATTGCGCCGGACCCAGAATGTTTTCCTCTGCGCCTAGCATGCCATGGCCTGACGTAAACCCGCCGAGGGACTGACCCTTGGCAGATAAACTTGGCGCTTCTTGGCACTCTAGCGTGTAAATACCCCCATTTCGAGCCGGTCCAAACCGCCAGGAGATGACGGACTCTCCGACTGCAGATGCCCGCGTTTGCTTTTAAAAGCTACTAAAATCAAGAAAGAAGAATAATCAAATTTACATTTATGGGCAAAAATGTTAGAAATACTCCATGTATGATTGGGTATATATCTATGAGTTTGAAGGAAATATCAGGGGGAAAATCCCCTCCCTGGTTGATGAAGATTATATCGGGTTTTGTAAAGAAGCCGGGTATTCTTTCCTCTTCTTTAAAAACGAAAAGAGAGCGTTGCTCCAGAGGTCTATTCTCCCTTACCGCTCTGAACTGGTCATCCGGCATGAAGATTGGGAATCTGGGACCTCCGTGGATATCCTCAACTTGGGGAGAATCACGATCCATCCTCCCTGGAAGAACCCCCCGGCAGAAGGGAGGATCAATATCTGCATGGACCCGAGCATGGCCTTTGGTTCCGGTTACCACCCGACAACCAAAGGATGTTTAATCCTGGTCGATAAACTCTTTCAGGAATTCCTTCCCCAGACCGTCCTCGATTTAGGAACCGGTACGGGCATCCTTTCGATCGCCTGTTTAAAGATGGGGGCCAAAACGGCCTTCTGTATCGACTATAATAACCTCCCTACCGATACAGCCAAGCGAAACAGAAGCTTAAATGGTTTAGAAAAAGATATGCATCTCTGGATGGGGGACGTCCGGGATTTTCTGCACATCGATGCGGACTTGCTCGTCGCCAACTTCCACTTCCAAGTCGTTGATCAAATCATAAATCAAGAAGCCTTTTGCTCCAAAAAATATTACATTTTGTCCGGATTGCTCGGCCATGAAGGGCATCTCGTCGAGAAAAAACTAACCGGAAGGCTTTATCTCTTGGACAGGTTCCAGGAAAATTTCTGGTTCAGCTACCTTTTTAAATCTTCATAATTTCGGTGCATTGCTTTTCTCAATGAAACCATGATTTCTAAATATAGTATTGAACGGCTCGCAGTATCGTAAATCGCCAGAAAAAAAGCCTTCCTTTCGAGAAAGATCTTGTTTTGGAGATGGACTTCCCACAGGAAAGCACATATAGCGGCATGAAAAAATTACTCTCCATCAAATCGCCTCCTACCGCAGTCTTAGTAATCAGTGATTCCAGCGCCACGGGTACCTTGCGGGTAGCCAAAGAAATGGCGTTTCAGGTTCCCGAGGATGTTTTCATCGTGATAATCCGAAAATGTACGGCTCCCTCTTTGAATCGCAGGAACAAGGACAGATGAAAGCGATTGTCAAGTCCGAACCTTCTCCGGGCATAAGAGTGATGGAGGTCAGAGTTCCCCGGCCTCAGCCAGGGGAATTTCTTGTCCGGGTTGAAGCTGTGGGTATTTGCGGGAGCGATGTTCATATCTATGAGTGGACCCGGGGTTACGAGTTTCTGACCAAGTATTTCCCCTTGACCCTGGGCCACGAATTCGCGGGGGAGGTGGTAGAGGCTGCCGGAAGTGGGGAAGGGGATTTCCGTCCGGGGGATAAAGTCACCAGCGAGACCGGAAAGGTCTGCGGAAAATGCTTTTACTGCAAATTGGGGAAGGGAATTCTGTGTTCCATGCGTACCTCTTTCGGCCGAATCGGCTTGGAAAGGAATGGCGCCATGGCTGAATACGTGGTTGTGCCCGGAGAAGGCCTGCATCGGGTCCCCCCTCAGGTCACCATGGAGGAGGCGGCCATGACCGAACCTGCTGCTGTGGCCTTGGGAGCGGTTGAACTGGCCCATTTCTATCCGGGGGATGTAGGGGTGATCCTTGGCCCTGGCCCGATCGGCCTTTTCATCCTCCAGATGTGCAAAGCCCTCGGTGCCGGGCCTGTCCTGGTCTTGGGCATGGAAGCGGATGGCCAAAGGCTCAAGGTTGCTGAGGAACTGGGAGCGGATTACACCCTGATCAGCCAAAGGAAAGAGACCCTGGAAAAAGTCATGGAACTGACCGGGGGAATTGGGGCGGGAGTGGTCTTTGAAGTGAGTGGTTCGCCTGCCGCAGCTGTCTCCGGCCTTCAAATGTTGCGCAGGGGCGGGGAGATGGTCCTGGTAGGGATTTATCCTGAAGCCATTCCAGTCGATGCCACTCATCACCTGGTCAGACAGATGAAGAGCATCAAGGGGAGTTATGGTGGGGCCTCTTTGGATTGGGACCGGGTTTTAACCCTCGTCGCATCAAAGAAGTTGAACCTGCGCCCGCTGATCTCTCAAATCCTTCCTTTAGAAAAAGCGGAGAAAGGGTTCGAAGCTGTCCTCCGGAAAGAGGCTTTGAAGGTCATTTTAAAACCGAATCGGTGAGGCCTTTTCAAAACTTGAAAACAACAGCAGTCTCAAAAATACTGAAAAAGGAATAATTTTTTGGGTCCCAATCATTAAACTCGAAACTAATACAAACGCATTAACTTCTTTGACTTTAATTCGTTTCCCTCTCCCCTGGTGGGCATAGGCGCTAACTTAAGGACTTAGCGGTCTTACAACAGGCACATTTCTTGGTTATTCGTCATTCCGGCGAAAGCCGGAATCCAGAGAGACGCAGTGAATAAGCAGCCTGCCGTATACATTCTGGCAAATAAGAGAAATGGCACGCTCTATGTAGGAGTAGCTTCGAATTTAGTCCAGAGGATGTGGGAGCATAAGAATAATATGGTAGAAGGGTTTACTAAACATTACCATGTCCATCAGCTGGTTTGGTACGAAGCGCATGAGAGCATAGAATCCGCAATTATGCGAGAGAAGAGAATAAAGGATTGGAAACGAGCTTGGAAACTGGAATTGATCGAAAGGAAGAATCCGGATTGGCTGGATTTGTATGACACGATTGTTTGACTGGATTCCGGCTTTCGCCGGAATGACGAAATTCATAAGTTAGCGCTTATGCCCCTTGCGGGAGAGGGCTAGGTGAGGGGGATTAAAGGTGAGTAGGCTTGACTCACCCTCACCCCAACCCTCTCCCATCAAGGGAGAGGGAGCCCAATGTCAAAATACTTTTAGCGTTTGTATTAGTCCAGGAAACGAAGGAGGAAGAAATGATTATCGACGCCCATGCCCACCTTTGGGTTGAAGATTGGCTGCCGGCTCCCTTTTTGGATGGGATGGCTAAGAGAGTTTGCACAGTCCGCAAACGAACCCGGAACGAAGAACTCACGGTGGAGACGGTGAAAAAAACTATGTTCCCGACCTATTGGGATAAGGATGGCAGCGTGTTGATAGCGGAGATGGAGCAGGCCGGGATCGACCAGACGGTGATCGTTCCCCTGGACCTGGGGATCGAGCTTGGGGAGGCCAAGGTATCCATCGAGCGGATCAATGAGATTTATGCAGAGGTCTCCAGCCGCTACCCGGGTCGGATCGTCGCTTACGTTGGTGTGGACCCTCGCCGGAAAAATGCAGTGGAATTGCTGGAGCGAGGGGTCAAGAAATGGGGGCTGAAAGGGTTGAAACTGGACCCCGCAGCCGGATTCTATCCCAACGAAGAGATCTGCTACCCTCTCTATAAAAAGGCCCAGGAGCTAGGTGTTCCAGTTCTTTTCCATTGCGGTGCCACGATTCCCCCTTTCCGGAACAAGTATACACAACCCATTTATTTGGACGATGTCTCTTTGGACTTTCCTGACCTAACCCTGATCGCCGCTCATATGGGATTCGGCTGGTGGCAGGAGCTGGCTTCGATGATCGCCAAGCGCACCAACCTGATCACGGACATCTCCGGCTGGCAGCAGAACGCCATTCGTCACTTCCCCACCTTCGCCAAAACCCTGAGGGAGATGATGCACCTGGTGGGAGCTGACAACATGCTCTTCGCTACGGATGGGCCGTCTTTTCGCCTCTACAACCTGCCCAATCAAGAGTGGGCCAAGATGATTCGCAGCCTTCCCCGGGAGGCGCCCGAGGGAATTACCTTTACGGATGCCGAGATCGAGCTTCTAATGGGCAAGAGCGCTCAGAAGCACCTGAACCTATAAGGTTGGAGTCCTTCGCTCCCAACTTAAATTGAGAAGAAAGGAGGGGGAAAAGATTTTTCTTTACCGGTTTCCTAATTCAGATGAAAGGAGAGGTGAAATGAGGAAGACAAAAATGATGATGAAAGCGGGGATTGGATTTTTCATCCTGGTCGTTTTTACTGCGCTGGCCAGTTCTCCGGCGTTAGCCCAGGAGAAGATCAAGATCGGCGTGCTCCTCCCCTTCAGCGGACCCCTGGCCTACGAGGGGAATGAAGTCTTCAAAGGGTTCGAGGTGGCCCGGGTGGAGCAGAACCAGAAGGGAGGACTGCTGGGCAAACAGATTGAATTCCTCAAGGGGGACGCGGTGGACCCCAAAGCGGCGGTGGGTGAGGCCGAGCGGCTGATCTCGGTGGAAAAGGTAAGCGTGATCCTCGGAACCTTCTCCAGTCCCCGTAGTTATGCAGCTTCTACCATTGCGGAGAAGAACAAGGTGGTATACTGGGAGACGGGATCGGTGGGAGATGATATTACCAAACGGGGGCACAAGTATACCTTCCGCATCTGCCCGAACGCGGAAGACCTGGCCAAGGCTGCTTCCTTCTTTGGCGTGGTGGTCGCGCCCAGAATGTTGAAAATCCCCCTTAAAGAATTGAAAGTGGCGGTGATCGGGGAGAATTCTCTCTATGGAACTTCAGTGAGCAAGACGGTCAAGGGAATGGTAGAGGCCGAAGGGGCCCAGCTCGTGGCCTATGAGTTCTATGATTCCAATACCAAGGATCTCTCCTCCCTGATCCTCAGACTCAAGGCTAAGAAACCAGACGTCTTGATTCCTACCTGCTACGTGAACGATGCCATTCTGCTCTCCCGGCAGTCCAGACAAATGGATTTCAACGTGAAGGTATTCGTGGGCACCGGGGTCGGGCACAATACCAAAGCTTTGGCCGACGCCATCGGGGATGATGTAAATGGAATCCTCTGCTCTGGGTGGCCAAGCACTACCATCAACCGGAAATTTGCCTGGGGCCTGGACAACTTCATAAAGATTTACGAGCAGGTATGGAAAGAGCCCATCGGGTCTCCCCATCCCTTCGGAAACTACACCGGGGCCTGGGTTCTCTGGGACGTGATCAAGCGGGCGAAATCCATGGATGCGGAAATGATTCGCAAGGTTGCCGAGGCTACCGACATTCCCAAAGGCAAGACCCCGATCGGCTGGGGTGTAAAATTTGTCTCTTCGGATCAGATCAACGGCGGGCAGAACATGCGCCCCATATGGTTTGTGGAACAATGGAAGGATAGGAAACTGCATACTTGCTGGCCCGAGGATGCGAAAGAGCAGGGCTACCAGGTGATTTTGCCCTACCCCACCTGGGAGGAGCGGAAGAAAAAATAACCGATGGATGTCCGGAAAGAATGCGGGGGCAGTGCATGAATGGCCCCCGCTCCCCTTCCTCCCCCTACTCCATCGGGGGAGAGGGGGAAGGGGAGGAAACAAAGTTCCGTTGGATTCAATATATTGGATTATGAAATTGAGTTTTAGGAGCACCCCATGTTGGAAACGATTCTTCAATTGGCCATCAACGGCCTCACGCTGGGGGGGATTTACGCCCTAATTGCCATCGGCCTGACTCTCATTTTCGGCGTGGTGAGGATTATTAACTTCGCTCAGGGTGAGTTCCTGATGATCGGGATGTTCGCCACCTTCTGGATCTTCAGCCTTCTCAAAATCGACCCCTACATTGCGCTCTTCATCTTCACCCCCCTTCTCTTTCTTCTCGGCATGGGGACCGAACGGCTGATTATCAAACCCATCCTGAATGCGCCGCCCATTGCTCAGATCTTTTCCACTTTCGGGCTTTCCATCGTACTGCAGAACGGGGCGCTGATGTTCTGGAAATCTGATTACCGGTCCCTCGAAACTGCTTACTCCAATGCGGTGATCAACTGGGCAGGTTTGATGATCAATGTCCCCCGTCTGGTGGCCTTCCTGGTGGCGGTGGGTATCGTGATCCTTCTCTATCTCTTCTTGCAGAAGACTTACCTGGGCAAGGCCATGAACGCCGTAGCCCAGGACCGGGATGCTGCCCAGCTTATGGGAGTGGACATCAATAAAATCTATATGGTGGCCTTTGGAGTGGGAATCGGTCTGGAAGGGCTGGCGGGAGCTCTCATCATGCCAATTTACGCCACCTATCCTACGGTCGGGTTTACTTTTGGGCTGATTGCTTTCGTGGTCGTCGTCCTGGGAGGACTGGGCAACATGATCGGAGCTTTCCTCGGAGGATTAATCATTGGGCTGGTGGAATCCTTCAGCGGCTTCTATATCTCTCCCGAGCTGAACACTGCTATTTACTTTCTGATCTTCGTGCTGGTTTTGATTATCAGACCCTCCGGGCTTATGGGAATCGTGGGTGCGGAGGAAATGGGGCTAAAATGAAAAAGGGGAACGGGGCGGGTCTGCGCTGGGGAGTCCTTCTGGTTTTGGCCGGAATCCTCTTGGTCTATCCTCTGGTCGAACGCAATGCCTTCTACATTCACCTCTTGGTCATGATTTTTTTTTACATCTTCCTGGGCCTGGGATGGAACGTGGTGGGGGGGTTTGCCGGCCAGTTATCCCTGGGACACACCGTCTTTTACGGCATCGGGGCTTACACCTCCACCCTGCTTTTCATCAACCTGGGGGTCTCCCCCTGGCTGGGCATGTTCGTCGGGGGAATTTTAGCCACTTTGACTTCAGTGGTCATTGGAGTCCCTTGCTTTCGCCTCCATGGGCCATTCTTTGCCATGAGCACCTTAGCCCTAGGGGAAGTCTTTCGGATTTTGGCCACTTACTGGCGGGACCTGACTCAGGGGGCGATGGGGATCAGCATTCCGGTTAAATTCGGGTGGCGGAATTTCATCTTTGAAGAGAAGGCCGTCTATTACTACGTCATCCTAGCCTTCACGGTTGTGGCGCTGGGCGTGTCTTACTGGATTCATCGCTCCCGGTTTGGTTCCAACCTGGTGGCCCTGCGAGAGGACGAGGAAGCCGCCGAATCCCTGGGAATCAATGTTCCCCGGAACAAGCTCTGGGCCATAATGATCAGCGCCTTCCTCACCGCTCTCGGGGGAACTTTCAGCGCCCAATACGTCCTGTTCATCGATCCGGATGCGGAATTCAGCGTGGGGCTATCCCTGCTCATGGCCATTCTGCCCATTCTAGGCGGGGTGGGGACGGTCTGGGGACCGGTGATCGGCGCTGCCGTGCTCGTCCCCCTGCAAGAGGGTTTGCGGGCCTGGCTGGGAAGTTCCCTCCATGGCCTCCACCTCTTCATCTACGGCGGATTATTAATACTCGTGGTCACCTTCCTGCCTCGCGGGATTTTAGAGTGGATCCAGGCGTGGGGCAGGAAGGCCATCCCTTCCCTTTTTCCCACCCCTCTTCTGGAGAAGCCTGCTGTGCCGCGGTCTAATCATTTTATGGCCTGGAGCTGGCTGACCCCGAAGGGGACTGGGGATGGAACTCTTATGGAGGTGAAAGACCTGCATAAGAACTTTGGGGGTCTGGCAGCCATTCGTCAGGTTTCCTTTCAGATTCAGCGGGGAGAAATCTTGGGCCTGATCGGCCCCAACGGAGCGGGGAAGACCACGCTCTTCAACGTTATTTCTGGGTTCTACCGTCCCGACGGGGGGAAAGTGATCTATCATGGAGAAATGATCTCCAGCCTGCATTCCGCCTACCTGATTTGCCGTCGGGGTATGGGTCGGACTTTCCAGTTGGTCAAACCTTTCCCAAGCATATCAGTCCTGGAGAATGTTATGACCGGGGCTTTTCTCCGGGCCAAGGCTCATGCCGCGGCCCAGGAAGATGGACTGGAGATTCTGGAACTTGTAGGCCTGTACGGAATAAGGAATACGCTGGGGAAAAGCCTGACCATTTCCGACCGGAAACGATTGGAACTGGCCCGGGCTCTGGCCACCCGCCCGGATCTCCTGCTCCTGGACGAGATCATGGCGGGCCTGAACCCGAAAGAAACTGCGGAAGCCATCAACCTGATCCGCAAGATCCGGGATCATGGGATCACCATCCTGATCATCGAGCACGTCATGCAGGCGGTAATGAGCCTGTCTGACCGGATTGTCATCTTGCACCATGGAGAAAAGATCGGCGAAGGAACTCCGCGGGAAGTCGCTGCCGACGAAAAAGTAATCAAAGCTTACTTGGGTGAAGAGTATGTCCTTACTTGAAGTGGAAAAGATGGATGTTTTTTACGGAGACGTTCAGGCCCTGCGGCAAGTCTCCCTGAAGGTGGAAGAGGGAGAAATCGCCTCTATCGTGGGGGGAAATGGAGCGGGTAAGACAACCGTATTAAGAACCCTCTCCGGATTATTGACTGCTTCCTCCGGGCATATTCAATTTCTCGGCGGGGACATGACTCAATCTCCCCCCCACCGGAGGGTGGAGATGGGTCTGATTCAGATCCCGGAAGCTCGTCGCCTGTTCCCCTACATGACGGTTTCAGGGAACCTGGACATGGGTTCTTATACCCCGAGGGCCCGCAAAGACAAGGAGAAAGTTTTGAAGGAGATTTACCACCTCTTTCCCATCCTTCAGGAGCGGAGGAACCAGATCACCCAGACCCTGAGCGGAGGAGAACAGCAGATGTTGGCCATCGGCCGGGGCCTTATGGCCCTGCCCAAATTGCTGATGCTCGACGAGCCCTCTTTAGGCTTGGCTCCCATTGTGGTGAAGATGATCTTCGAAACTGTGCGCAGGATCAACAGCCGGGGCATCACTATCCTTCTGGTAGAACAAAACGTGAAGCAGTGTTTGGAGCTTTCCCACCGGAGCTATGTCCTGGAAAACGGGCAGATCGTCCTCCATGGGACCGGAGAAGAGGTTTTAAAGAACGAACACTTGCGCAAGGCTTATCTGGGACTTTAAAAAAGTTTCAGGGTACAAGTTTCAAGGATCAAGTTAGAAACCTTAAATCTCTTGAAATCTGAAACTGGAAATCAAGTTTCTCCAAAGGGAGGGAAAAGGGGTGGAAAGCCGGGATGCAATAATTTTCGGCGCCGGGACCTCTCAGACCCGGGGTTGCGGGATTGATGCAGCAGCTCGCTCCGGTGTAATCTGCGCGGGGGTTGTCCTCGGCGAAGAAATCCCTACGTATCGGGTGAAGTCATGAACCTGGCAGATATCCTGGAGGCGAGCGCTTCCAGGCATCCAGACAAAACCTGCGTCATCCAGGACGAGGACGGACCGAGATTGATCTACCGGCAGGTGCTGGACAGAGCTTACCGCCTGGCCCATGTCCTCCGGGGCCTTTCGGTCCAAAAAGGAGACCGGGTGGCCGTCTTCCTGACCAATTCTTATCATTACCTGGAAATCTACTTCTCCCTGGCCAGAATTGGTGCGATTGTCGTAGGCTTGAATTTCCGGCTGAAGGAGAAGGAAGCGGCTTATATCCTCAACCACGCCCGGGCCAAGGTCTTAATCCTGGAAGAACGCTACGCCCCCATGTTCATTGCCCTGCGAACGTCTCTCTCTTTCGTCCAGCATCATTTGTGCATAGGCTCTCCACAAAGTAAGATGCTGGATTATGAATCGATGATCCAGCAGACTCCAGAAGGAGAGCCGCCCAGGGTTGAAGCAGGAGATCAAGAGACCCTTGGGATCATGTACACCAGCGGCACCACAGGCCTTCCCAAGGGGGTTGAATTCTCCAACAGAGCTATTGCCGTCACCTTCGATTACCCTAGCGCCATCCGCCCGGGGATCATCCTGGTGAACGTACCCTTTTACCACATTGCCGGTGCCTTGAATATTTATACCGCGGTCTACAAAGAATCTACCCTGGTGATCATTCCCCAGTTCGATCCCGGAAAGGCCCTTCGTCTGATCGAAAAGGAGGGGGTGACAGAGACCTATCTGGTTCCGACTATGCTTCGGGCGATCTTAGACCATCCAGATTTCAGGAAACGAAATTCATCCTCCTTAAAGCGTATCCGGTATGGTGCCGCACCCATGCCGCCAGAACTCATCCTCCGGGGCATCAAAGAGCTGCCCTGTGACTATTACAATGCCTTCGGCCAGACCGAGACTTCCGGTACAGCTATCGCCCTGACCGAAGAAGACCACCGTCTTTCGGGGGGCCAAGAAGAAATTGCCAGGAAGTTAAAGCGTCTTTCCGGCATCGGTAGGCCCATCCCGGAGATCTCGTGCCGTCTCATCGATGAAAAGGGAAGAGAGGTCGCCCCCGGAGAGATCGGAGAGATCCTGGTCCGGGGAGACAAACTTATGAAGGGATACTGGGAGGATCCCGAGGAGACCGCTAAAGCCTTGAAGAAAGGCTGGTTGCACACAGGGGACATGGCCCGGATGGATGAAGACGGATATATCTATCTGGCGGACCGGAAAAAAGACGTGATTAATCGTGGCGGGGAGAAAATCTTTCCCGCGGAGGTCGAATCGGTTCTCAACCAACATCCCCAGGTCCTGGAATCGGCAGTGGTTGGAGTTCCGGACGAATACTGGGGAGAGAGGGTCCAGGCCTTTGTGGTTTTGCGGGAGGGAGCAACTTGCTCTGAAGAAGAGATGGTGGAGTTTTGCCGCTCCCGGCTGGCCAGCTATAAAAAGCCTTCCGGGGTGCAATTTCTTCCCGAGCTGCCCAAAAACGCTGTGGGCAAAGTTCTGAAATATACTCTTAGAGAAAAAGTCCGAAATAGAGGAAAGAAGCAGTGAGGTATTCCTTCGAGTATTATGCGGAAAAACGAAAACGGTATAAGGTGGATGGGGTTGGAGAG
>Ga0315295_10001397_pt1 | contig 20697 bp, 6 predicted proteins | sample YL17G14_0_MG_FD_204453 | JGI IMG/M metagenome (GOLD analysis project Ga0315295, IMG submission 204453) | Sediment microbial communities from Yellowstone Lake, YNP, Wyoming, USA - YL17G14_0 | ecosystem: Environmental > Aquatic > Freshwater > Lake > Sediment | place: USA: Wyoming | collected...
GCTCTACTGACCCTTCTGTGGGTGGTTTAGGGACCGAATAGGGGCGCACGCCGTTGTCCCCGTAGCGTTCTGGCTTGTCAACGGTCAGGTCGCTACGGATACGGATCCTAGATATAGCGTCGAGTCGTGGTTGCATCCGACGGTTCAGAACGAGTTACCGCCACAGTGACTCGACACATAGGAACCACGCGATGAGCCACGACCAGCGGGGACGTGGCGCTGGGGATCCCGACACGACCGACACCGCCGACTTGCCCCCTCAACAACGATGGTGAGAATCTCGTCGCGCGCGTGGAAATCGTTATCGGACTTATCGCAACGTCAATCTTCTGCCGCGTGCGCTGCGACGGATTCTGCCTTGACCGGCTGTGCGTCGAGCGCGGGCATCTGATCGGCCAGGTACCCGGCAAGCGACCCGATCGTCGGATAGTCGAACACCGCGGTGGGGCTGATCGTGAACGCGCCACCGAACTGGCCGAACAACCGGTTGCGGAGCTCGACCGCCATCAGTGAATCCGTTCCCAGGTCCAAGAACCGGCTCGTTGCGGCGGGCGGCTGTGCGAGCCGCAGGAATTCTTGCACTTCGCGCTGCAGGAACTCGGTCAGGAAACTGGCCCGCTGCGCCTCGGGCACGTCCTGTAGTTGCCGCAGCAACTCACTGTCGCCGGTGGTCTCTGCCACAGCACTCGGCAACACGTGGTCGAGAATCGGTGGGCGAGCACCGCCCAGCACTTTCGCGACACGCTGCCAGTTGGCTTTGATCACGATTGCCTGCCCAGTTCCGTGGGCGACGATCTCGCCGAGCGCGCTGAGGGCGGCAGTGGGTTCCAGCGGAACCAGGCCCTGCGCAACGAGATTCGCGTGCGCGGCCTGCGAACTGGCCATGCCACCCTTCGCCCAGGGACCGTAGTTGACGCCGGTCGCAGCCAGGCCTTGCGCCTTGCGTTGTGCCACGAGCCCGTCGAGTAGCGCATTGGCGGTCGCGTAGTTGGCCTGGCCGGGTGAACCGAGCACGCTGGATACCGACGAGGACACGATGAAGAAGTCGAGCTCGTCGTCCTTCGTCAACCGATCCAAGTGGCAGGCGCCGAACGCCTTGGGCGCCAACGTCGTCCGGAAACGCTCCAGGGTCTGCTGTGAAAGCAACGCATCGTCGAGCACGCCCGCCAAGTGCACCACCCCAGCGAGCGGCGGCAACTCCGTGCGTATCCTCGCCAGCACTTCTGCGACCTGGGACTCGTCGCCGACGTCCGCCGCAAAGGTGTGGATCCGGCACCGGTAGCGCTCGGTGATGTCGGCGATTGCTCGTTGCGCGTCCGCATCGGGCGTGCGCCGACTGGTCAACACAAGGTCACCGGCCCCGAGTTGGGCCAGATGGGCCGCCGTGTGCAGGCCGATTGCACCGAGTCCACCGGTGATCAGATAGCTCCGATCACCTCGCGGCTGGAGCGGGGTCGGCATCTGCAGCACGATCTTCCCGATGTGGCGCGCCTGCTGCATCCGGCGGAACGCGGTCTTCGCCTCTGTCAGCGGGTAGATCTCGGCAGCCAGCGGCGTCCATTCACCGCTGGCCAACCCATCGGAGACCTCTGTCAGCAAACGCTTGATGTGGTCAGGATTCTGCAGAGTGGTGACATCCAGCGCAACGATCTCGTAGGCGATATCGGGACGGGCCGCCGCCATCTGCGCCTGCGTCCAGATCTCGCGCTTGGCGATCTCGGCGAACCGGCCATTCTGGGCGGTGGCCCGCACGGTCGCTTCGACGAATCCCTCATTGGTCAGGCTGTTGAGCACCACGTCGACGCCGGCGCCATTGGTGTCGGCAAGGATCTGGTCAGCGAAATCCGTAGTGCGCGAGTCGTAGACGTATTTCACGCCCATCTTGCGCAGCGTCGCGCGTTTGTAGGTGCTGGCGGTCGCGAAGACGGTGGCGCCGTGCTGCTGTGCCATCTGGATCGCGGCCAGTCCGACGCCGCCGCTGGCGGCATGAATGAGCACGCGATCACCAGGCTGCAACTGCGCCCAGTCGAACGCGAGTCGGGCCGTGAGCGCCGCAGCGGGAATGGTGGCCGCCGCTACCGGGCTCAGCCCGTCGGGCACCGGCGCCACCAACTGCACCGGCACATTGAACCGGCTGGAGAACGCGCCCTGCATGAAGCCGTAGACGCGCTGGCCCACCTCGAGTCCGGTGACGCCGCTACCCAACTGTGTGACGATGCCCGCGAAGTCCCCGCCGATCGGTCCGGGGTCGCCCGGGTAGAGGCCGAGGACGTTGAGCACATCCCGGAAGTTGAGGCCCGCGGCCTCCACCCGGACCTGCACGTAGCCCTCGTCCGGCGGCGGCACGTCCGCCTCAATCAGACGCAGGTTATCGATCGCGCCGCGTTCGGTGGGCGCCAGGACGTAGTCGGTTGAGCGCGGCACCGTGAGATGACCGCTGCGTGCCCATGGCAACAACCGTGAGGCCAGCAGCTTTCCTTGTCGCAGCGCGAGTTCCGGTTCATCTATCGGTGTGGCCAACAGATCGGCCAGTGCGTGCACAGCCTCCTGTGAGCCGTCGCAATCCACCAGTTTGCAGCGCAGCGCCGGTTCCTCGTTGATCGTGGTGCGCCCGAATCCCCACAGCGCCGCCTGCACCGGGTCGACCGGCTCGCCGGACTCGGTGGCCACGGCCCGCTCGGTGATGATCCACAGTCCGCCGGGCAGTTTCACCTCGCCGCGTTGCACGGTGTGCACAGCGCTGAGCAGGTTGGCGATCTCGGTCTCGATCCGCGCGGCGACGTCGGCGCCCGACTCCTCTGCGCTCGGCGCTGTACTGCGCCACACGACGCCGGAGAACGGCAGACCGCGCTCGTGGGCCTGTGCCAGCAGCTGTCCCAGGGGCTCCGGATCGGTGGTCCGGTCGAACGGGATGCAGCCCGGCACGTTGGCGGCCAGTTCGTCGAATCCAGCGATCAGCCAGGTGCCGCTCGCGTTCCCGGCACTCCCAATATCACTGCTCGACGCCGGCGGCGGCACCTCCTGCCAGCCAAGGGTGTAGAGCAGCCGGGTGGCATCGCCGCCGAGGCCGCGCAGCAACGCCTCACGGGGTGCGCGTTTGACCGTGAACTCGCGAATACCCCCGAGTTGGCGGCCATCCCGATCGACGAAATCGAGGTCGAAGACCTGGGTTTCGCTGTCGAGTTCGCCGCAGTGCCACCTCGCGCGGCAATAGAACCGCCGAGGCATACGCTCGCGGAGCGTCACTTGCCCGTACCGCAAAGGCAGGAACAGATCGTTCACGCCCTGTTCGGCCGCGAGAAGTGCCGGGAACGCCGGGAAGGCGACTCCGGTGCACAGGTCCATCAGCACCGGGTGCATCGGCTCGCTCCCGAGTTGTTCGGCGAGTTCTTCGCCGACGACGACGTCGCCGATCGCCTCACCCTCGCCGAGCCACAGCGACTTCAGGGAACCGGACCAGGTCGGCCCCCATGCCAGCTCCATGTCGGCGAAGGTCTCGAACAACTCCTGCGGACGCATGCGGTTCAGCCGCTCGATTGCTTCGTCGACGGGATCCGCCTTCTCGGATGCCGGCTCGTCATCGACGCCGGTGACGGCAGTGCCGTCGGCGTTCAACGACCATTCGGCATCACGAACACCGTACGGGCGGCTGTGTACCCGGAAACTCCACTCACCGTCCTTCTCCAGCGGATGCAATAACAGCTGCACCTCGCGGGAACTCTTCTCGGGCAAGATGATCGGCTCATAGAAAAAGACGTCCTTCACCCGCGCCGGTGGACCGATTGCGGCCAACGCCATCGCTGCATACGTCGCCCCAGGGACGACAACGGTGCCATAGATGACGTGGTCGGAAAGCCAAGGCTGCGATTTGACGGACAACCTGCTGGTGTAGAGGGTGTCACCAGAGGCGAGGTCTTTTGCACTACCCAGGATTCCGGATACCGCGGGACCGTCGACGGCGATGCTGGACGTCTTGGGCCAGAAGCGGCGGCGCTGGAAAGGATAGGTCGGTAATTCGAGTATGCGACGTGGCTGACGATGCAGCGCAGCGAAATTGGGTCGGTGGCCGCCGATGTAGGCCGCGGCCAGCGCGTCGGCGATCTGGCGCCGGTCGCCAACGCCCTTACGCAGCGAGACGATCGCCCGCGGCGCGGGCAAGTGCTCCGGCCAGACCTGCACCGCGGACCCGGTCAACACCGGTTGCGGGCCGATCTCCATCAGTACCGAGCATCCCAGCGCTGCCACGGTGCGTACACTTTCGGCGAATTGCACAGGCTGGCGGGAATGCCGCCGCCAGTATTGCGCGTCGAGCGGGGTCTGGGCCGTGAGCACGGCGGCGGTGCGGTTGCAGACCAGTGGCAACGTCGGGGCAGCGTACTGCAACTGCGCTGCGTACGACTCGAACTCACCGAGCACCGGATCCAGCAGTTCCGAGTGGAAGGCGTGGCTGGTCTCCAGCCAGGTGCAGCGGATCCCCTCGTCACTGAATCCAGCGACGATCTGCTCCATATCTTCACCGGGACCCGAGAGCACGGTGTTGGGCCCGTTGTAGGCCCCGACCGACACTCGCGGGAACTCGCCGGCGATCGCCTCGACGTGCTTGGCGTCGGTGAACACCGCCACCATTCGCCCACCTTCGGGCAGGCTGCCGAAAATCCGGCCGCGTTCGGCCATCAGCCGTGCACCGTCCTCGAGGCTGAACACTCCGGCCACACATGCCGCTGCGTACTGGCCCACGCTGTGCCCCAGCACCACGTCGGGCTCGATGCCCCACGACTGCCACAGCCGGGCCAGTCCCATCTCGACGGCGAAAAGCGCCGGCTGCGCAAACGACGTGTGCCGCAGCATTTCTCCCGCCTCACGATCGGCGGCGAACAGCACCTCCAGCAACGGACGCGGCAGTATGTCTTTGACCGCGTCCGCGCAACGTGTCACGGTTTCGGCGAAAACCGGCTCAGTGTCGAACAACTCACGCGCCATCCCCGGATGCTGGCTGCCCTGTCCGGTGAACAACCACGCCGTCGTCGGGTGGTGCGTGTGCTCGCCACGTACGACACCGGGTCTCAGGCGGTTTTCGGCCAATCCGGCCAGGCCCTCACGCGCACCCTCGACCGAATCCACGACCAGCGCGGCGCGATGTTCGAAATGCGAACGGCCCGTCCCGGCGGTGAAGCATACGTCGGCGAGGTCGACATCCGGGTGGGCGCTCAACCAGGCCTCATAACGCTGCGCCAAGGCCACCAGTGCTTGCGGTGACCGCGCGGACAGCGCAAGCACATTGACAGGCGGATCGTGGGTGTCCGGCTCCGGGATCACCGCGACAACACATTTCGAGCCTGCCGGGTCTTCGTCGGCGGTGGACCCGATGCTCTTCGCGCGAGCGCTCATCGCCGGTTCTGGTGGCGCCTCCTCGATCAGCACATGCGCGTTCGTGCCGGTGAACCCGAAGGAACTCACGCCGGCGCGCCGTGGCCTGCCGTTGGCCTGCCACGGAATCGCCTTGTCCACGACCCGCACCGGCAGCGAGTCCCACGGGATATGCGGCGACGGCTTCTCAAAGTGCAGGCTCTGCGGCAGGAGGCCGTGCTGCAGCGACAACACGACTTTGATCAGACCTGCTGCCCCAGATGCCGACTCGAGGTGACCGATGTTGGTCTTCACCGATCCCATCAGCAACGGCCGGTCCGCGTCACGCGAGGCGCCATAGGCGGCTGCGGCCGCCTGGACCTCGATCGGATCACCCAGCGGGGTGCCCGTCCCGTGCGCCTCGAGGTAGTCGACATCCCCGCCTGCCAAACCGGCACGAGCCAGCGCCGCCTCGATAAGCCGTTGCTGTGAGCCGCCATTGGGCACAGTCAAACCGCTGGAGGCGCCGTCCTGGTTCACCGCGCTGCTGGGAATGACCGCGCAGACCCGATCGCCATCGCGCACCGCGTCGCTCAGCCTCTTGAGGACGAGAATTCCGCAGCCTTCACTGCGCACGTAGCCGTCGGCGGAGGCGTCGAAGGTCTTGCACCGCCCGACGGGGGAAAGCATTCTGGCGCGTGACGCGGCGACGACTGTCACAGGGCTCAGCAAGACGTTCACACCGCCGGCCAACGCCAAATCGCAGTCACCGGAGCGCAATGCCTGGCAGGCCTGATGGACGGCCACCAACGCCGAGCTGCATGCGGTGTCGACCGACACTGCCGGTCCTTCGAGTCCCAGCACGAAGGCGACCCGACCGGAAATGGCATTGAGCGCATTGCCGGTGATGAAGTACGGCTCGATTTTGTCGATCGACTCGGCGGACAGTAGATGCGCATACTCGTTGGCGGCCACCCCCACGAAGATTCCGGTTCGGCTGCCGCGCAGCGCCCCCGGCGAGTACCCGGCGCGTTCCAAACCCTCCCATGCCGTTTCGAGCATCAGCCGCTGCTGCGGCTCGATCCAGACAGCCTCCCGCGGGGAGATGCCGAAGAATTCGGGATCGAATCCGTCGATTCCGTCGAGAAATCCGCCGAAGCGCGTGTAGGTCTTGCCCGGAGTCTCTGGATCCGGGTCGTAGAACTCGTCGATGTCGAATCGATCCTCCGGGACTTCCCGGATCGCATCGACTCCGCCGGACAGCACCTCCCAGAAGGCTTCCGGGTCGGGCGCGCCGGGGAAACGGCACGACACCGCGACGATCGCGATCGGTTCGTCAGTGCGCGTCGTCACCACTGACGCCAGCGCAGGCCCTGATTTGGCGGGTGCCGGCTCGCTGAGCCCGAGCACCTCGCCGAGCAGGTAGTCGGCCGCGTCGGACAGACGGGGGTGATCCATCACCAGGGTGACTGGTATCTCCTTGCCCACTCCCTGTTCGATGCGGCGCCGCAATTCGACGGCCATCAGCGAATCCATGCCCAGGTCGAAGAACCCGGCGTCCTCGCGGATCTCCGCGGCATCCACGCGCGTCACCTCTGCTACCGCGTCGCGCAGGTAATCGGTAAGAATTCTCTTGCGCTGCTGCACCGGAGCGTTGGTGAGCCGCTCGACCAGCTGGGTCTTCCCGGAGAGAGTTGCAGGCGGCGCCACGGCTGTCAGCTGAGCGGGCACCTCGCGCTCCAACTCCGTCAGGAATGCCCGCCTGCCCGCTTGCTGGTAGAGCGGGAGGAAGCGGGCCCAGTCGATCCGGGCTACAACGCCCTGCGCTGACCCCTGCGCCGAAGAAGCCGCCACGACATCGGCCAGACCCGCCAGTGCATCGGCAGGCGCCAACGTCCGGACCCCGCGCTGATCCAGTCGAGCACGAGATTCCGCGTCGGCCATGCCTGCCGACCAGGGACCGAAATTGACGCTGATCCCGGAGATGCCCTGCTCTCGCAGGCGCCAGGCCAGGCCGTCGAGGAATGCGTTCGCCGCGCCGTAGGCGGTCTGACCAAATCCGCCCCATACCGAGGCGATCGAGGAGGTGCTGATGAAGAAGTCGAGCTGCAGTTCAGTCGCTGCTTCGCTCAAATGCCAAGCACCCCAGACCTTCCCAGCGAAGACGCGATCTACTTCGGTGTCGTCCAGGTTGATCAGCGGAGTGGTACCGATCTCACCCGCAGCATGGACGATGCCGGCCAAGGGCGGTAGTTCGGCTTGCACGGTGCTCAACAGGCGTGCGACGTCGTGCGCATCGGCGACATCGGCAGCGACGAAACGGAATTCGCAGCCGTGCTGTTCGGCCAGCGCATCAATGCGCTGTTGCGCGGCATCGCTGGGCGCGCGTCGGCCGGTCAGTACCAGATGCTTGGCGCCGTGCGCGGCCAGGTATCCGGCGATCTCCAGTCCTATCGACCCCAGCCCGCCAGTCACCAGATACGTTGCTTCAGTGCGCAGTTCCAGCGTTGTACCGCTCGGCTGCTCGGTCCGCCGAACCAGTCGGGGAGCGTAGACCGCTTGATCACGCAGCGCGATTTGGTCTTCCCATATGTCCGAGTCGCGCGGCGTCGTGATCCGGTTGATGAACCGAGACCATTCGTCGGCAGTGCCTTCCGCCAGATCTGCCAGTCCGCCCCACACGTGCGGAAGCTCGAGCGACGCGGCACGACCGAATCCCCACAGGCAAGTCTGATCCGGCACCACGGTGTCCGCGTCGGTGACTCGCTGTGCGCCACGGGTCACCACCCAGATGGGACTGCGCAGTTCAGCGGCAATCGCGGCGCGGAAGAGCCGCCGTGTTCCGCCCAAGATTCGGTGTTGCATCCGCAACAGTGACCGCATTGATGGTGCGGTCTCGGAGTCGAGGGCCGCGACATGCACGATACGGAGCGTCGAATCGTCTGCTGCCGCAGCGCGCAACGCGTCTGCGAGCTGTTCCTCGTCCGCGTCGGATACCGGCAACCCGAAGATCCGGTGCCGGTGGCCACGTGCAGTCAGCACCTCGACCAGAGGCCGGACTGCATCGGTGTCATCGCCGACAAGGATCCAGGCGGATTCCTCGCCGGCTTCTGCGCGACAGAGTGGAGCAGGGGATTCATCCCAGCGGATCTCGTAGCGGTCGTCCGCGATGGACTGGGTTCTACGTTGTTGGTTGTGTTGTGCCGCGAGCTTGGTCAGCACATTCAGGGTCTGATGATCGCCGCTTGCCCCGTCGAGCAGGGTCGCGAGTTCCTCGATCCGGCCGTCCTCGAGAAGGCGGACGGCCTGGGTACGCGCACCAAGGTGCTGTTGCTGGTTGGCGTGATCCCGATTGTCATCCCGATTGTCTCGGAACCAGTACTGGCGGTGCTCGAACGGGTAGGTGGGCAGGTCGAGCTTTCGCGCGTGCGGCTGGCGAAAAGCGGCGAATTCGGGCAGGTGGCCCAAGACATACGCGTCGGCAACGGCTTCGGTGATCCGTCGGTGGTCGGCTGTGGTTCGACGCACTGACGCGATCGCCCGTGGTGCAGTGGCCGGGTCAGGCCATGCCCCCAGGGCTGCGGCGGTGAGCACCGGTCGCGGGCCGATCTCGAGCAACACTTTGCAATTCAGATCGGCAAGGGTGCGCACGCTCTTGGCGAATTCCACCGGTTGGCGCGCGTGTCGGCGCCAGTAGGCGCCATCGAGCTTCACGCTCCTGCCGAGCGCGGCGCCGGTGCGGTTGTCAATCAGAATCCGTTGTGGCGTAAGGAAATTGAACCGCTCCGCATACGACTCGAACTCGTCGAGGATCGGGTCCAGCAGCGCCGAGTGGAACGCGTGGCTGGTGTCCAGCCAGTCACACCGGACACCGTCGGCGGCCAGTCCAGCCACCGCCTTCTCCAGATCCTCTGCGGGTCCGGACAACACGGTACTAGGACCGTTATAGGCGGCGACCGACAGGCTCGGGAACTCATCGGTCAGGCTCTCGACATGCTCGGCGGCGGTGAACACCGCGACCATCCGGCCACCCGCGGGCAAACTGCCGAAGAGGCGACCGCGTTCGGCCATCAGCAGCGCGCCGTCCACGAGACTGAACACGCCCGAGACGCAGGCCGCCGAATACTGGCCGACGCTGTGGCCCAGCAACACGTCTGGCTCGAAGCCCCACGACTGCCAGAGGCGGGCCAGGCCCATCTCCACCGCGAACAAGGCGGGCTGTGCGTAGGAGGTCTGCCGCAGCGTCTCTTCGCTGTCCGGGCTGTCCACATCGAAAATCACGTCCAGCAAGGGCTTTTCGAGAAGCTCAGCGACCGCAGCCGCGCAACGATTCAGTGTCTCGGCGAACACCGGCTCGGTGTCGAACAACTCCTGGGCCATGCCGGGGTACTGGCTGCCTTGACCGGTGAACAGCCACGCGGTCTTCGGTGTGTCATGGGATTCTCCGCGAACCAGACCGGGCGCCGGGCGGTCGTCCGCGAGCGCGTCGAGTAGCGCGATGGCAGATTCTCTCGAATTGACCACCAACGCGGCCCGGTGCTCCAAGTGCGCTCGCCCCGCCCCGGCGGTGAAGCACACGTCCGCCAAGGTGGCCTCCGGGTGCGCGCTCAACCAGCTGCGGTATCGGTCCGCGACCTGCACCAACGCGGTGGGCGTCCGCGCCGAGAGCGGAAGAATGCTGAACCGTCGGTCCCCGGGCTGCTCGACAGAACCCGGTGCCGCGGCGGGCTGTGCGGCTTCCTCGGGCGCTTCCTCGAGGATGACATGAGCGTTCGTCCCGGCGAATCCGAATGAGCTGATTCCCGCAATGCGCGGCCGACCGTTGCGTTCCCAGGCGGTGGCCTCCTTGACGACTTGCACCGCGAGCCGGTCCCAGGGAATGTGGGGCGACGGATTCTGAAAGTGCAGGTGCTGCGGCAGTAACTCGTTCTCGAGCGACAGGATCACCTTGATGACACCCGCGATACCCGCGGCTGCTTCCAGGTGTCCGATATTCGTCTTCACCGAGCCCATCAACAGCGGCTGGCTGGGTTCGCGTCCGGCCCCGAGCACCGCACCTGCGGCCTGGGCCTCGATCGGGTCGCCCAGCGATGTCCCGGTGCCGTGCGCTTCCAGGTAACCGACGTCGCTGGGTTCCAGGTCGGCGCGCTTCAGCGCATCGGTGATAACCCTTTGTTGGGCAACGCCGTTCGGCACCGTCAAGCCACCCGATGCACCATCCTGGTTGATCGCGCTGCCGCGGATCACGGCCCGAATCCGGTCACCGTCGCGAATCGCGTCCTCGAGGCGCTTGATGACGATGACGCCACAACCCTCGCCGCGCACATAGCCGTCCGCGGCCGCGTCGAATGTCTTGCACCTGCCGTCGGGCGCGAGCATGTGCGCGCTGGAGAACGTGATCATGGTCGCCGGGGTGAGCAGGACGTTCGCACCGCCGGCCAGCGCGAGGTCACATTCGCCTAAGCGCAGCGCTTGGCACGCCTGATGGATTGCCACCAGCGACGAGCTGCACGCCGTGTCGACGGCGACCGCGGGACCCTGCAGCCCCAACCGATAGCTGATCCGGCCCGCAGCTGCGGCACTCGACGTCCCGATGGCCAGGTAGGCCTCGATCTCGGGATACGTCAGCTCATCGGATGCCATTCCCAGGTAGTCGTGGGTGGCTAAACCCACGAACACACCCGTGTTGGTGTTGGCCAGAGCCGTAGGCGCCTTGCCCGAATGCTCCACCGCGCGCCACGCCGTCTCCAGCAAGAGCCGATGCTGCGGGTCCATGAACCTGACCTCGCGCGTCGACATACCGAAGAACGGCGCGTCGAATCCCGTCGGGTCATCGACGAAACCCGCACGACGGGTCACGACCTTGCCGGGTGCACCGGGTTCCGGGTCGAAGAATTCGTCGACATCCCAGCGGTCCTTGGGCACCTCCGATATCGCGTCGCGGCCCTCGCGCAGCAGGTCCCAGAACTCATCGGCATCCTGGGCACCTGGAAAACGCGCAGCATAGCCGACGATTGCAAAACGAGGGGGCGGATCGATCGGATCTTCGACGGATTCCAAGTGGCTATCCTCTCCCGCGCCAGGATCACGCGTCGACGGATACTATTGCACGTTGACCGGTGGTACGCGTGACCTCTCGCTCCGGGGTTCGGTCGGCTACGGGGTGACGGCGGCCAAACCTTGGGTATGTTGATCCCGCCAGGAGTGATGCCGGACCGGAGCCGGCCAAGCCGGGAGGACGACGCTTTGCGCATCGGGAAGATAACAGTTGGCGCACTTGATGAATGGTCGTTGAATCCGGGCTCGGTCACCTCCTGGCATCCGACGTCCGTGGCTCAGGAGAAGGCTCGACGAGCGCCGGTCAGTTCGGTGCCGGTCAGCTACATGCAGCGCCAACATCTTCGTAACTACTGCGAACGGACGGCCGCGGGACTGACCTTCTCCCGGCAGATCATCGCCAGCTGCGACATGGGCGGCCAGTGCGATATTTCTGCGATGGATCACGCCGTCAACGCGTACCTACGTCGGCACGACACGTTCCGCAGTTGGTTCGAACACACCGGTGACGGAGAGTTCATCCGGCATGCCATCCACGATCCGGCCGACATTGAATTCGTGCCGATCGATCACGGCAACATGACGATCGACGAGATACACGCTCATGTTGTGGCCATACCGAATCCGTTGGAGTGGGGCTGCTTCACTTTCGGAATAATCCAGAACGAGGACCACTTCACTTTCTTTGCCGCCATGGATCACATGCACGGGGACGCGACATTGATCGGCACAACAATGCTGGAAGCCAACGGAATGTATTCGGCGTTGAGCGGCGGCGGTGAGACCCTCATGCTTCCCGATGCCGGTAGCTTCGACGATTTCTGTGTCCGCGAGCGCGAGTACACGTCAGAGTTAACCGTGGATTCGCCCGAAGTGCGGGCGTGGATTGACTTCGCCGAGGAAAGCAGTGGTGGCTTTCCTGAATTCCCGCTTCCGCTGGGTAATCCGCTGGAGTCGACCAGCAGTGACATGACCTCGGAAATCTTGATGGACACCGCACAGACCGAACGCTTCGAATCGGCCTGCACGGCGGCCGGCGCGCGCTTCGTCGGCGGCTTGTTCGCCTGCCTCGCCCAGGTGGAGCACGAGTTAACGGGTGCTCTCACGTATTACGGGCTAACTCCGAGGGATTCACGCGCCGCCAAGGACAATTTCATGACGCAGGGTTGGTTTAGCGGATTGATTCCGATCACCGTCCCGATAGGCGCAGCCTCATTCGTCGAAGCCGCGCGGGCAGCGCAGGTTTCTTTCGACTCAGGTCTGAATATGGCAAAAGTGCCGTATTACCGTGTGTTGGAGTTGGCGCCATGGTTGAGTTGGCCACGGCCAAATTTTCCAGTGTCGAATTTCTTGCATGGCGGCGCCGCTCCGCTCAACGCTATTCTCGCAGCCGCCGACCTAGGCCTTGCGAACAATATAGGAATCTACCCTGACGGCCGATATTCATATCAGCTGACCATCTACATATTTCGGTATGGCGAGGGCACGATGATGGCAATCATGCATCCCGATAATCCGGTCGCCAAAAAATCAGTTGCCCGCTACATGAAGGTGATGAAGTCCGTGTCCGTACTGGTCGCTGACAGCGGGCACTGGGGACGCGTCGCATAGCGTGGAGCAATTCGATGGCCATGGCTTTCCCGCGATGCGCATTTTCCGGGCGAGAGTGGGGGCGATATGCGACGGCTAGCCGATGTTGTGGTGCGGTGGCCCTGGGCGGTGATCGGGGTTTGGATCGCGATCGCGGTCGCCCTACCGCTGACGTTCCCATCGCTGGGCGAGATGGCCGAGAAGAATCCGCTCGCCATCTTGCCCAGCGATGCACCGTCGAGTGTCGCCGCTGAGAAGATGACCGAGGCGTTCAACGAGTCGGGCTCGGACAACCTCCTGCTGGTTGCGCTGATCAACGAGAACGGGCTTCGGCCCGCCGACGAAGCCGCCTACCGCAAGCTCGTCGATGGACTGCGCGATGACGTCATCGATGTCGTGATGGTGCAGGACTTCGTCAGCACGCCCCAGTTGCGCCCGTTCTTGACCAGTGAGGACAAGACGACGTGGGTGTTGCCGGTCGGCCTCGCGGGCGAGTTGGGTACACCGCGGTCCTACGACGCCTACAACCGCGTTGCCGACGTCGTCGAACGCAACGTCGCGGGATCCGAACTGAGGGTGCACCTCACCGGACCCGCTGCCACCGTCGCCGACCTCACCGTCGCGGGCGAACAGGATCGCCTGCCGATCGAGCTCGCGATCGGCATCATGGTGCTGGTCGTCCTGTTGTTGGTGTACCGCAACCCGGTCACCATGCTGCTGCCCGTGACAGCGATCGGGATTTCCCTCGTGACCGCCCAGGCCCTGGTGGCTGGATTCTCCCAACTCACCGGATTGGGCGTATCCAACCAGTCCGTCATCTTCCTGAGCGCGATGATCGCCGGCGCGGGGACGGATTACGCGGTCTTTCTCATCAGCCGCTATCACGACTATTTGCGACTCGGGGCGGATTCCGACGAAGCGGTGAAGCGGGCAATGATCTCGATCGGCAAGGTGATCACCGCATCTGCCGCGACGGTGGGACTCACCTTTCTTGCGGTCAGCTTCGCCGATATGGGGGTTTTCTCCACCATCGGTGTGTCGTGCGCGATCGGAATCGGCGTGGCATTCCTTGCCGCTCTGACATTGCTGCCGGCCATTCTGGTCCTCGCCGGGCCACGGGGCTGGGTGAAGCCTCGGCGGGAACTCACCGCCCGGTTCTGGCGACGTTCTGGGGTACGCATCGTGCGGCGGCCGAAGACCCATCTGGTCGCCAGCTTGCTCGTCCTGGGCATTCTCGCCGGTTGCGGGAGCCTGGTGAACTTCAACTATGACGATCGCAAGGCGCTGGGACCTTCGGCTCCGAGTTCGGTCGGGTACGCCGCGTTGGAGCAACACTTCGACGTCAGCCAAGCCATACCCGTGTACATCCTCGTCCAGTCACCGCACAACCTGCGCACACCACAGGCCCTCGCGGATCTGGAGCAGATGGCGCAGCGCGTCAGCCAATTGCCGAACATCGCTCTGGTCAGCGGCATCACCCGGCCCCTGGGGGTGGTTCCGCAGGAGTTCAGAGCGACCTATCAGGCGGGCATCGTCGGTAATCGGCTGGCCGCCGGTTCCACGCAGATCGATGACAAGAACGATGATCTCGGTCGACTCGCCAACGGTGCCAACACACTGGCGGACAGCCTCGGCGATGTGCGCGCCCAGATCAATGAGATCGCTCCCAGTATCCAGAGTCTGATCGACTCGTTCTCCTCGATCAGAGGTGAATACGGTGGGGAAAGGCTCGTCAGGGATATCGAGACCGCCGCCAAGCTCGTCAACAGCGTCAACAGGCTCGGCAACTCCATGGGCGTGAACTTCGCGGCGGTCAAGGACATGTTCGCGTGGATCGGCCCCGTCCTGTCGGCACTCCAGGGCAATGCGGTCTGCGACGCCAATCCCTCGTGCAGCGCCACCCGCCTCCAGTTCGAGCGGTTGGTCGCCGCCCGCAACGACGGAAGCATCGACGAGATCAACCAGCTGGCCGGACAACTGCAGGCAGTCGAGGACCGGCAGACCCTCACCGCAACGGTGAATCAACTGAACGGTGCGCTCGCAAAGTTCACGAAGGCGGTGTCTGACATGGGTCTGGACCGACCCGGTGGCCTCCAGTCGGGTCTGACCGAGCTTCGGCAAGGCGCCGACCGCCTCGCCAGCGGCAGCCAGCAGGTGGCCGGAGGAGTGGACCTCCTCGTCGATCAGATCGAACTGATGAGTGCCGGCCTGCGCGAGGCATCGACGTTCCTCCTGACGATGAGTAACGACGCGGCAGGGCCGTCGATGGCGGGCTTCAATGTTCCAGCCCAGGCCTTTGAACTGGACGAGTTCAAGCAGGCCGCCGCGGCGTTCATCTCGCCGGATGGACACTCGGTGCGGTACCTGGTTCAGACCAAACTCAACCCGTTCAGCACCGAAGCGATGGATGAGGTCAATATCATCGGTGACACCGCTCGGGGCGCCCAACCGAATACCGCGTTGGCGGACGCGTCGATATCGATGGGTGGGTTTCCCGCGGCACTCCGGGACACGCGCGACTACTACGAGCGCGACATCCGATTCATCATCTTCGCCACCCTCGCCGTCGTGCTAGTCACCTTGATGGTGCTGCTGCGTTCGCTTGTCGCGCCGCTCTACCTGGTTGGCTCCGTGGTGATTTCATATTTCGCAGCCATCGGTCTCAGCGTCTTGGTGTTCCAGTTCGGACTCGGTCAGCAATTGCACTGGAGTGTGCCCCCACTGGCCTTCGTGGTCTTGGTCGCCGTGGGCGCCGATTACAACATGCTCTTCGTGTCGCGAATGCGCGACGAGTCCCCGCATGGCACGCGATACGGCATCATCCGCACGCTGACGTCGACCGGTGGCGTGATCACTGCGGCAGGTTTGATCTTCGCCGCCTCCATGAGTGGTCTCCTGTTCTCCAGCATCACCACGGTCGTCCAGGGCGGTTTCGTGATCGGTGTGGGAATTCTGCTGGATACCTTCGTGGTACGCACCATCACGGTCCCCGCCATCGCTGCGCTGGTCGGGCGGTGGAACTGGTGGCCGTCACGAGCGGGCGAGCGGCAGTCAGTGTCGCGGTCACCAGCCGAACGCGCCTAGCAGCGGCTGGGTTAGCGCGCATCCGTGCTGTATGTGAAACTACGAAACGAAGCGGAGTGGCCAGGAGTGCAGATGAGGAAGCTCCTCGCAGGACTTACGGTTGCCTTCCACCGGCGAGTTAGTACGGACGCAAGGTGACGCCTATGTCCCAGTCATCAATTCTCTCGATGCTGCACGGACGTGCCAGCCTGCGCCCCGGCGACGTCGCATTCACATTCACCGACTACGTCCGCGACTCGGCGGGCGTTCGCGAGAGTCTCACGTGGTCGCAGCTATCACGCCGAACCATGAATGTGGCACGTGAGCTAAGCCTTCATGGGTCGGTCGGTGACAGGGCAGTGATCCTGGCCCCGCAGGGCCTGGATTACATCCTGGCTTTCCTGGGATCCATGCAGGCTGGGCTCGTCGCGGTTCCGCTCCCGTTGCCGCATCGCGGCTCCGGTCATGACCGGGTGGGTGCGGTCGTTGCCGATACGAAGCCCTCGGTGGTTCTCACGACGTCCGCGGTTGCGGGAGATATCGGCGATTACGTCGCTCAGTCACGTGTGGACACTGCGCCGAAGATCGTCGAGATCGACTCGTTGAATCTGGATGCCGAGGGCGGCCCCAGCTTTTCGACAGCTGATTTTCCCAGCACGGCGTATTTGCAGTACAGCTCGGGCTCGACCCGGCTGCCAACCGGGGTGATGATCTCGCACCGAAACCTTCAGGTGAATTTCGAGCAGTTGATGCGCAGCTTGTTCGCGGGTGCGAATGTCAAATCCTCAACCGATCTCACGTTCGTGTCGTGGTTGCCCTTCTACCACGACATGGGTTTGGTGTTGGGCGTCTGCGCACCCATCCTGGGTGGCTTCCCCGCCGAGCTGATGAGCCCGGTTGCGTTCTTGGAAAGGCCGGCCAGGTGGATACGAGCGCTGGCTGAGAATTCTCATGCTTTTTCGGGGGCGCCCAACTTCGCCTTTGACCTGGCCGCCCGCAAGACCAGCGACAGTGACCTCGCCGGGCTCGATCTCGGTGGGGTGCGGGGCATCGTCAACGGCGCCGAACGTGTGAATCCGGCGACTTTGGAACGCTTCGCAGATCGGTTTGCGCACTTCAATTTCCGGGACCACATGCTGCGTCCGTCGTACGGCCTGGCGGAGGCAACCGTCTTCGTGGCGACCGGCACCTGGAGTGATTCCTCGGAGGCAGTCCATTTCGATGTCGACGAATTGTCCGCGGGCCGCGCTCAGCGGTGTCCGGCCGGAGCCGGCTCTGCGCTGGTGAGATACGAACTGCCGCAGTCACCCGTGGTGCGGATCGTCGACGCCGACACAAACCGGGAATGCACACCGGACGTGGTCGGCGAGATCTGGGTGCATGGCGACAATGTTGCGTCCGGCTACTGGAACGGGCCACCGGACGAGCAGCGGTGCTTCGGAGCAACACTTGCCGACCCTTGGCCTGCCACGCCTGACGGCCCGTGGTTGCGAACGGGCGATTTGGGCTTCATCTCCGAGGGCGAGTTGTTCGTTGTCGGCCGCATCAAAGATCTGCTGATCATCCGCGGGCGCAATCATCATCCCGAGGACATCGAGGCGACGGTCCAAGAGATCACATGCGGCCGGGTCGCGGCGATATCGGTTCCGGTGAACAGTACCGAGAATCTGGTCACCGTGATCGAGCTCAAGAAGCGCACTGAACTCAACGAGGACGCGATGCGCTGGCTGACTGAGGTCAAGAGCGACGTCATCTCCGCGATATCCAATGCGCACGGCCTGAATGTGGGGGATCTCGTTCTCGTACCTCCCGGGTCGATTCCGACGACGACGAGCGGCAAGATCCAACGCGCCGCCTGCGTCGAGCAGTACCGGCAGGACCAGTTCACCCGGTTGGACGCCTGAGCCCGGCCGGCGGGGCGCAGCAGCGGCCACTGTCACAAACGTCGGCCGGGTAGGCGGAGTAAGGTCTGGTGCAGTGCAGCCGAACAGGTGGGGAGTGGGAATGAAGCGACTTCTCGCATTCGGCACTGCGCTGACAACCATAGGCGCCGCAGGGTGTTTCGGTTTCGGGATAGCGGCGGCTGACGAAACGCCGGTTCCGCCGGTTCCCGGCATTCCGACCGACGGGCCGTCCCCGCTGGGGACGCCGGGTCGGGCGTACGCCTTGGGCGGCGCCCACGTTCTGGGCGTCCCCTATGACGAATACATCATGCGCACGGGCGCGGACTGGTTCCCGGGGCTGGACCGGCAAATCGTCGACTACCCCGCCGGACAGGTCCAGGGACACACGCTGGAACGTCTGTTCCCGGGCATCGGCCGGCTGGATGAATCCTTCCCCGGTCTGGGTATCGACGGTCCCAGTGTCGGCGAGTCGGTCGACGTCGGAACCCCCAACGTCGTCGGTGCGATCCGTGAGGGTGGTCCCGGCAGCGCGATCGGCCTGTCCGAAGGTGCGATGGTGCTCAACGACGTGCAGGCGAAGCTCGCATACGACCCGGCCGCTCCGCCGCCGGATCAGCTGAGCTTCGCCATGTACGGCGACCCGGTGGCACGGCACGCCTTCGGTGAGAGTTTCCTGACCCAGATGTTTCCCGTCGGGACCGTCGTGCCCTCGCTCGACTACCGGATCCCGCCCCCGGTGGAGAGTCAGTACGACACCTATCAATTCGTCTCTGCCTACGACAGCATCGCCGACTGGCCAGACCGGCCGGACAACTGGATATCCGTCGCCAATGCGATCGTGGGCCTGGCGACCGGTCACACCGCCGTCGCGTTCACCGAACCGAGCATGGTGCCGCCGCAGAACATCCGAACGACCGTCAATTCCAGGGGCGCGAAGACGACGACGTACCTGATTCCCGAGCAGCACCTCCCGCTGGTGCTGCCATTCAAGTACCTCGGCGTGCCGAAAGAGACGCTGATGGAACTCGACGCGGTCCTGAAGCCCTTCGTGAATGCGGGATATTCACGACACGACGACCCGCTCACCGCGCCGATCACGGTGGACCCGGTGAACGGCTATGACCCCGCAGAGGTCACCGCACCGGCGACACAGGCCGCGTTCGGCGGCGCTGCCGATCCGGTGTCGCAACTCCTCTCCGGTTTTCAGTACGTGCTGAATCATCAATAGCCCCAACGCGAGAGGCCGCCGCTACAGTCCGGCCAACCCCACGCCTAGCAACACGCAGCCGATCGCGGCCAACAGGGCGGAAACCCCGCGGCGGCCCCGCGACCGCAGCCAGTCATGCAGTGCCGACAGCGTTGCGCGGGTGCGGTCCGGGGCCACCAGGTAGGACAGCAGCGGGATCTCCACTAACCCGAACGCCACCACGTTGAACAGCATCAAGGCGCCGAACTGGATGGCGGCCGCGGCGCCGGAGGCGACGATGAGTGCCAGCGCGGCGACATAGTCGACTGACGGCAGCGCGATGCCGAGGCCCGCGACGCCCGCTGCCCACAGCGAGCGGCCGTTGACCAGTTGCCGGGTCCGGGTCGCGAGCGGTCCCACTATTCGGTCCGCTCGGCCCGTTGATCCGTCGCCGCGCTTACCTCCCACCACGCCCGTGGCCACCAACGCAGCGTTGACCAGCACCACCGCGCCGACCACGATCTGCACCCTGGGCAGGGTGAAATGTGCAGAACCCAGGGCCGGCCGCAGGACGAACAGCACGATCGCGCCCACCGTGGTGCCCATCGCGAAACCGCCAGCGAGGAAGGCGAGCAGCTGCAGGCCCGGCCGGGGCCGGTTGATCAACAGGACCGTCATGCCGATTCGGAACGGCTCCAGGCTGACCGCAACGGCCATCGCCAGGAGCGTGATCCACATGACGAGTCGGTGGTTGTCGACGTCCGCCTAGGCGTCCAGCCGGGCGAACTGCTGCTGCTGCCGGTACTGATCCAGGCAGTCGCTGGCATCGTTCCAATCCTGGTCGTAGTCGATGTACGTCAACGCGGTGTCGTTGGATTGTAGGGCGACACGTTCGCATGGCACTGACAGGAGGCACGGCGCGGGCATGAGCGTCAGATTACCGCCCGGCGTGGTCAAGCGTGATCCGCACCATCGACGCTCGGATACCGGTGCTGACGTTGCCCGACGATCTGGTCGGCAGGTCCGCGGCGTGAAGGGCCGGACGTGGCCGGAAACACGTGATGGTTGCCAGGACCATGCCGACGGCCGTGGGCGCGCTAGTGGGCCTCGCGAGGTACCCGCACGGTCATCATTGCCGCCAGGCCCGCCGCCAGCACCACGCATAGCCCAGCCAAACCCGCCCGGTCCGAATCGAACAGGTCGATAAAGGTGAAGAACATCCACGGCGCCAGGAACGACACCGCGCGTCCGGTGGTGGTGTAGAGACCGAAGGCCACGCCTTCCTTGCCCTCGGCGGACATTCGCATCATCAGCGCCCTGGCGGAAGCCAGGGTAGGGCCGACGAACAGGCACAGAAGCAGTCCGCAGATCCAGAAGGCGAGCGGCCCGGAGACAGTCAGCAGGACCAGTCCGACGACGATCATCGAGGTGAGCGATCCGACAATGACGAGCTTGGAACCCACTCGGTCGTCGAGCAGGCCGCCCAGCACCGCGCCGATCGCGGCAACGATGCTGGCACACACGCCGAACAGCAGTACGTCGGCCTGCGAC
>Ga0315295_10001398_pt1 | contig 20692 bp, 37 predicted proteins | sample YL17G14_0_MG_FD_204453 | JGI IMG/M metagenome (GOLD analysis project Ga0315295, IMG submission 204453) | Sediment microbial communities from Yellowstone Lake, YNP, Wyoming, USA - YL17G14_0 | ecosystem: Environmental > Aquatic > Freshwater > Lake > Sediment | place: USA: Wyoming | collected...
CAATATGGGTACTAGGTACAAATTATGCAGAAAGAGCTACACAAACAGTAAATTCTGGATCTTTATTTGAATATGAGATTACAGGAACTACAACATCCGGATTAACTAGTGGACAATATTTTGTTGTTGTTCAACATCCAATGCAAAATGGAGAATTTGATATAGTTCTTGATAGTAATGGATATGTAATAAATCGACAATTAAATGCTAATACTACATCTACTAGTGGATTATCAATATTTAAATTAACTGGACCTGGTAGTTTACAAGGTAGTGATGCGGCAGAAGCACTAGTTCAAGCTCTTGAAAACCAGAATATTGATGATACTTATACTAGACTTCAATTTATTGTTGATAACCCATATATCAGAATAGTTCCTATAGGGGATAAGCATATAGGAGATAAATTTACTATTACATCAGCAACAAATCTTGCTGTTGATGATGAAGTCAATGTAGAAATATATTCTTCATCATTCCATCCAACGGAAAAAAGTGTAAGTGGTGAATTTAGTGGTGCTACTGGAACTGTTAAAGTCTCTAAAGGTGATACAGCAAATAAAATAATTTTTGAAGTTGATTCATCAACATTTAAAGAAGATGAATATATTGTTATGGAAACCGCTATAACTGTAGATACATCAGGAACTTCAATATTTAATGTACAAGGAATGGTTGTTCCAACAGTAAATGTAACTCCAAATATAGTAATTAAAAATGTTACTATACCAACAACAATACCAACCCCAATCCCAACTCCAACACCAGCTCCAACCAAAAAACCACTTCCGGGATTTGGAGCTTTACTTGCATTATCAGGGTTAATAATAGTTGGTATTATTATAGCTAGAAGAGAAATTAAATAATTCCATTTATAAAATTAAATGGAATACTTTTTTATAATAATAAAAGATATATAATAAGTGTGATGGTGAGATAATGATTGTTAGGAATGTTACAAAAACTGGTGACATAGACAATAGGGATGTTCTTTGTAAAGCAGTAACGGCGGCTAAAACATATTTTGGAGATAGATTTTTTACAAGACAACGAATGTTATATATTCTTATTAAAACTGTAAAAATCAAAAAAGAACGAGATACTACAAAATATATTCCACTTGAGCCTTTAACAAAAGAAAGAGCCAGCCAAATGTTTAATATAATGCTTGATAAAGGATATATTGAATTCTCTCATATATTTAAAAAAGATCCAAAAGATCGTACTACCTTGGGTGTAGATATACCAAATGGTGAAAAAGTTTATAAAGTTGGTATGCTACGATTTGCAGAATGTACTCAGACAAGTTGGTATAAAAATAGACAACGAAAAGAAAAATTCTTATTAAATGAAGATAGAATTGATAAAAAGAGCTGTAGAGCTCTTCACCAAATATATACAATGTTTGGTAATATGCCATTTTCATTTAAAACTGTTACTTATACTGCAAATATGATCACAAAATTTTCAAAAGATAAAACTTTAGTATTAACACCAGCTGAAAAAAGTGCATTAGATCACATGAAAACAAAATTATATAATTATGATGCAGAAAGTTTCAGAAAAGTATGGCAATCGTTGATAAGAAATAACTATATAACCCAGCATAAAATTAAAACTCCAAGTGGATATATTAAACCAACAGGATTGTATAAAATAAATCATCTCTATCTACGATATTGTTTATCAGAATTGATACAATAAATATAAATACTCTATTTTTAAATATAATATTATGAAAAAACAATACCGACATCAAGAAAAAATAACTGATCCAGTTATAATCGAACCAAAAATAGAAGAAATACCAAAAATATCTCCACCAAAAGAAAATCAATCAAAAGAATCTATTTTTAATAGAATAAAAAATGATGGCGCAACTCCATTTATAATGCTTATTATTATATTATCAATAGGATCTCTTTCATATGGATTATGGACAAATCAATATGTATTAGATAAAAATATAACAATAAAAGTTATTACAACATCTAGTGGTGCTTATTTGGTAGATGAATGTAATAATATTTATGAATATTCTCCAATGGGGTTTGATGCATTTGAGATTGGGGGATTTTATAGTGCAGATCTAATTAAATATCCCAATTATGATTTTAAACAAAATAGAAAATTAGTTAATTATCATAAAATAAATAAATCTGAATATATAAAAAATTGTAGTTAAAATTATTTCAATTTAAATTTTTTAATTTTAGCACTTGGCATTTTTGTACTTACATTTATCTTAGGTATTTGTACTTTCATTTTCTTTTTCTTCCCATTAGTACCTTTTACATTTGTTGATACTCCATCCTGAGCCATTTTTTTCATAATAGTAATTGGAACCATTGCGCCCATTGTCATAATTCCTAATCCAACGCCAGTAGCTGCCATATTCATAGCACCGCCAAGTATATCTTCTTCTCCACCCATATCTTTTCACCTATATAAATATAGAATGGCTATATATATAATACCATCGGAAACAACCATACCTATTATAAATAATAAGTACAAATACATATATTACAATGTGGGCAGAACATATTCTCTATACGGTAGCAATTGCTATTCTTGTCAGTATGATATTACAACATTACAAAATAACCGATATCTCATGGATATTAGTTCCAATGTCAGCTGCACCAGATATAGATTTTCCTATATCCAGACTTATGCCACTAGTGGGTTTAAAATATCCGTATATATGGAATCATGGAGATTTTCATAATTTAATAGGATTAGTTGTTATATCATCTATTGTTGCTCTTTATTTAAATAGAAAAATAATTGGTGGATGGATATTGATATGGATAATGTGTATATCTGGATTTGCAATTCATTTGCTAGAAGATATGTTTGTTTATGATCATATATATTCCGTACTTTATCCATTTACAATAAAAGTATACGGATGGAATGTTGTTCCAGAATCTGGAAGTTTAATAATTGGTGGACAGGGTGTATTTATAGTTGGATTTGCATTTTTAGCAATTGTATTACTTATCAGAGTTGCATTTACTGGTGATGATTGGATATATGGATATCAAAAAGATTATCACAACTGGATAAAATATTTTACCTTCCACCCATATAGTTTAACAATGAAAACATATATGATAATCTTATTAAATCAGATAAATACATATAAATATACAAAAGAATAATAAATTACTATGAGCGTTCAGATTATAACAAACACTATTGGAGAAGCGCATGAAAAAATAATTGATTTCATTCGTAAACGGGGAGAAATAATCCAGACAGAAGATAAAGAATGGACAAAAGAGATAACAGATATAAAAATAAAAGTTACAAACCCCTTTGATGAGCCAAGAATATCAGAATGCTGTTTTATGGGTAAAAAAGGGTTTGAAGAATATGCCAATAATATTGTTAATGGTTATGACAAACATATAGGTTTTATATATGATTATCATACACGACTCTTTGATTGGGGTGGTGGAACACAAGATGATGGAGTGGTTACTTATATTGGTAAAATACCACAAGACATATTTTATGTTAAAGGTAAAACTAATCAAGTTGAATATATCATAGAAAAATTAAAAAATGATATAACATCACGAAGAGCTTTGGCAACAACATGGATACCACCAATTGATGAAAAACGTAAAGATGTTCCATGTCTACAACTTATACAATTTCTTATAAGAAATAATAAACTAGAAATGTTTGTTGTATTCAGAAGCGAAGATATGCTTAGCGGTTTTGGTCAAAATGCTTATGGTCTTACAATGCTTCAAAAATATATTGCTAAAGAATTAGATATATTGATTGGATCATACCATCATTATGTTATAAGTGGTCACATTTATCATATTCGTGATTCACATGAATTAAATATGTTCCCGGAGGTTTAAATATGTGGCAAGATTTATTATTATCTGGAATCGGAATCGTATTTACAATTATTCTGATCCCCCAATTACTAGATTCGATTAAGGGCAAATCACAAATAAATACACTAACAAGTAGTATTACTGGATGTGGCTGTTTCCTGATATGTTTTGTTGATATTACCTTAAATCTTTATATTGCAGCTGCTGTCTCATTGATAACAGGATTTGTATGGCTATCGTTCTTCGGATTAGCATATAAAAGAAATAATTTACAGGTGGTAGAATGAAAATATTAATAACTGGTGGAGCTGGATTTATAGGATCAAACCTAGTTGAATCTCTAGATAAAGAAAATGATATAATTGTTATTGATAATTTTAGTAGTGGTGATATTTCAAATTTAAAAAAATCAAATACAATGTTTATTGGTAACTCAGTAAATAATATCTTAGAATATGATATTCCAGATATTGATGTCATTTACCATCTCGGAATACCATCATCATCACCAATGTACAAAGAAAGACCAACACTTGTTGGTAAAGCTATAAATGGTACTATAAATATTTTTGAGTTTGCAATACGTGAAAATATTGAAAAAGTTATCTATGCATCTTCATCATCTTTATATAATGGAATAGAACCACCCCATAAAGAAGATATGATTGTAAATGTTACAGATTATTATACAGAAGCACGATTAGCTATTGAAAGAATAGCAAAACTCTATAATAAACTTTATGGTGTTAAAAGTGCGGGTCTAAGATTCTGCTCTGTTTATGGACCCCATGAAGAAGCAAAAGGTGAATATGCAAATATAGTAACTCAATTTCTTTGGAAAATGCAAAAAGGAGAAGCTCCAATAATTTATGGGGATGGATCCCAAAGTAGAGATTTTGTATTTGTAAAAGATGTTGTACAAGCTTGCACATTGATGATGGGATATAATATCGATTGTGAGATTCTTAATGTAGGAACTGGAAAATCTCATACATTTAACGATGTAGTATCAATATTAAACCAGAAATTAAAAATAAATATTACACCAATTCATATTCCAATGCCAGTCAAAAATTATGTTGATAAAACATTAGCGGATCTAACAGAAATTAAAAAATTCGGATATGATCCAAAATATTCACTCAGCCAGGGAATTGATGAGCTAATGAACAACGAGAACGTTTAAATAGGGATGATATCAAATATAATAATATTAAAGGACGGTTAAAAATTGTCACAAAGAGTACTTGTAATAGGAGATACTCACGTTGGAAGCGACGTTGCATTATCGCCTGAAGAACTAATGTTGAGAAGTAATAATCGAATTTTAGCAAACGAAGTACAGCTCGCAATTTTACAAGAATATTATGATATGATTGATGATGTTGGTACTGTTGATCTACTAATTCTTAATGGAGATCTTGTTGAAGGAACAAATTATTATGGTGAGGGTGCTGGATGTATTACAACTAATATGGATATGCAAGCAGAAGTTGCTATAGATCTATTATCAGAAATTAAATTCCGTAAAGTTGTAGGATGTCCTGGAACCAAATATCATGTAAAATGTAATCCAAATCTTGATAAAAAGGTTATAGAAGGTCTTGGTGGAATTTGTATGGATGAAATTTCCATGCAAATTGAAGAAACAAGAATTTATGCAAATCATAGAACTCCGGTGAGAATGAGCCAATGGGAAAGTAGATCACAATCAATCGCTAAAGATTTACTTCTTAATGAATTGAATAGTATGGATTTTGGGCATTATGATATTATTTGTAAATCACATGTCCATTATTATGTTGCATTAGATCAAGGAACATCAGTTGGTTTTGTCTGCCCTTGTTGGAAAGGAAGGGATGAATTTGCTAAAAATTCTGTCAACCCATTCGCATTTAATCCATCAATCGGGTATATTATGTTTGATATTGAAGATGATGGAAGTTTCTCATGGACAAAATCTGTAAAACATTTAAAAGGTAATTCTGCTATCAAAACATATGATATCGAAGAAATTCCGAGTAGGTTTTAAATTGAAAACAACATGCTATTCTAAAAAATGTGGAGATATTATTGTTCCAGAATTAGATGAGGTTATTATTAAAAGAATAAAAAGATCAAATATATCTCCTTTTATCAATTATACATGGGATCAGAGAGCTGTTGAAATTCTCAGACGTGATTACCCAAAAGTAAAACGTGGTGAGATGAGAATTATAGAACTTTCGAGAAAAGTTGGTAAATCATATGCATCAGTAAGAAATAAAGTGCGAAGAATGGGGTTACATTAAAATGCTAACAGACATAGGTGAATATTTCAAACGAGATGTTATTACTAAAGAAATATTTGAAGAACCTATGATATGTTTGGATTGCAGTACTAGATATGAATATAAACATGGTATTCACGATCCATTTAAAAAACTTTCTAATAGATGCCCTAAATGCAAAAGTATAAATATATTGTCCAAAAAGGATGAAGAATATTTCGAAAATTATCTTAAACCTTATCTTGAAGCGAGGATACAAGATAATTATCAACCCTAATTTTTATGAGCAAGTTTAATATAATTACTAATCGATCTATTATAACGGATCTGGAGCGGTAATGGTACTGCGCCTGCCCTGTAAGCGGGAAAGAGTGGGTTCGATTCCCACCAGATCCTTAAAATAACTTCTATTTTAACCATCAAAATCTTTATATTCTCTCAAAACAAATATCTATTTGCACAAAACGTGCATGTGATATCTATGGATGAAAAACTAATAAATGAATCAGCTGATAAAATTGTAAAGCTGTTTAAAGAAAAAGAAATCGATCTATCAAAAAAGTCTATTGTCGATGATTTGACGAAACTCGTAGACGAAAAATTCGATTTCGCACTCCCTATGAATGATGCAATCAGAGCAGTTGTTGGTAAATACTCACGACAACATAATGTTAAAATTATGATTAGTGGGGGAAGTGGTAGTGGAGATACCCAACCAATTAAAGATCTTGTTGCAAATACATGGGTCACTGTTGAAGGAGAGGTTGTAGAAATAAATAAGCCAGATAGTAAAAAAATTCACCAGACCGCTATTATCACCGATGGTAGTGGATCTATTCGTGTAACTGTATGGAATCGCAACCCTGATGAACCGCACGTCACCGATATGGTAGTAGGAAAATGGTATAAGATCTCAAATGGTATTGTAAATATTTACAATAATATCCCTGCAATCGGTGTACAAAAAACTTCTATTATTACAAAAATAGATGGTAAAGCAAAATTAACACCTACTGTTACAAAAATTATTGATATTAAGCCAGGTATTGTTAATTTACAAGCAAAAGTTGTAAAATTATTTGAACCAAAAAGTGATAAAGTAGCACAAGCAGGAATTATTGGTGATAATACAGGAACTATTAGATTTGTTATCTGGAAATCTACTAAACCAAAAAAACAATTAAAAGAAGGTCAAGTATATGATATTCCATTTGCTGCATGTAATTTGTTCAACAATACATTATCAGTAAATTTAATTCCTGATGAAACTAAAGATCTTAAAATAGATATTGATGTTAAAACCACAACATTATCTACATTAGGAAATCTTGTAAATGTACAAGAAGGCTCTGGTATTGTTAAAAGATGTGTAATCGAAGGATGTCATAGAGTTCTTAACAGAATGAATTATTGTACAATTCATGAAATCCAGAAAGATTACAAATACGATATGAGAATCAAAGGTGTCATAGATACTGGATATGATGCGAAATTTATTCATATTCCGCTCAAACAAACAGAAGAATTGATAGGTATGACACTTGAACAGGCAATTAAAAAATCGGAGCATGATTCTCTTGGTGTAGATGCTATCTATATGGAAATTAAAAATAAAATTGTTGGAAAATATTTCATTGTTGAAGGTAATGAAATGAATGATAGAATACTTGTATCAGGTATTAAACCAGCAACTTTAGAAGATATGAAAAAATTAACAGAACTTGACTTTAAAAATTCACCCCAGTCAACCTTAGGAGATGCATCATAATGGAACAGCAAACATTTAAACGAGAACCCGCAAAACGAATATTTGCAGCTGAATTTAGAGGAATTAAATTTTCTGAGAAATTTAGTACTGATGATAAAGCACCAACATTCGTTCTATCACCAACTGGTGAAATAGCTGCAAGGCTACTCATTGTTGGTGTACTTACTGATAAAGAAAGAACAACTACTAAAGATAAAGCAAATACCATCTATAAAGGAAGAATCAATGATGGAACGGGAGATTTTTTTGTAAGTGCAAGTAGTTTTCAACCAGAAGCTATGATGCAAATAGCAAGAATTGATACTCCCGCTATTGTATCAATCATTGGTAAACCAAAATTATTTACCAGAGAAGATGGTAATCATTTTGTATCTGTCAATATTGAAAGTATTACTACAGCAGACAGAGAGACCAGAGATATGTGGAAACTTGATACTGCATTCATGACACTTTCAAGAATAGCAACAATGGAAAAAGGAGAGATTCAGGCATATAAAAATATTAAAGAAAAATATAGTACAAACCTCGAAACCTATAAAGGTATGGTAAATAAAGCTCTTACGAGGAGTATTTAATGTTAAAAAAATATATTTTTCTTTTTCTTATATTTTTAATAATGTCTATTAGTATAGTATCTGCTCAGATTATTGTTGTTAACGATACAACAATACCAACGTTTAATCCAACTCCAATACCAACTAAAATTGCTACAACTATAACTACAATCCCACCAGTAATGGAAAAATTGTCTCAAACATTTTATGGTGAAGTAAGATATGCCGATGGCAATCCCGTCTCACCGGGATCTATTATTGTTGCAAAAGATCAATATGGAAAAAACATTGGTAACTATATTGTTCGCGAACTTGGAGAATATGGTAGCTCAAAACCCTATGGGGAAAAAATGATTGTGTCGGTATTAAAAAACCAATCGGATAGGACAAGTAGATCAAGTGTTATATTTGTTAATTTCTTTGTTGATGGGATAAGATCTAGAGATTCAGTAGAATTTAAAGTCGGTGAAGATGACGAATTTAATATTTTATTACCTATAGTAAAACCAACCCCAATACCAACAATCATACCAACAACAATTATAACACCCGTTCCAACAATCGCCAGACCTGTTAATACATCAACTATTACCCCAATTCAAGTAACAGCATTACCAATAATTCCTCAATCTACTACAAGTACAATAATCCCTGGTATTGAAGATATGCAATTGATAATCTATGGCTTTATTGGTATGATAATAATAATTGTTGGTATAATTATTATAGTTATAATTCAATCATATCTGATGAATAAATCAAGTCGTGAAGGGTCATTAGGACCAGATGGGAAATGGGATCGTAAGTAATTTATTTTCCCATTTTTGTGATTTGTATATCGCATCATACGGTTTATGACATGTCAAAACATTAGTTTTGCCTATTGTTTTTCAAATTTGATGCGATATATTTATATTATAGGGAGATGTAATAATATGTAATGCTCTATTATAAAATGAGCATAGGAGTTACTAACAAATGAAAAATGATGATGCAAAGGGAGAATTTGTCATATTGGCAGGAGCATTCATAATTATTGTGTTCTTTGCACTTTTCTTCCTAGGACTGTTCACAAGTGTACCAGCAGGAAATGTCGGTGTTGCAGATACATTTGGTGTTGTTGATACCAATCCTTGGCAACCAGGTCTACATATTAAAGCACCTTGGACTGGTGTAGCGATGTTTTCAGGACAAACACAAAAGTATATGGATTATGGTACATCAGATGTAGCTACTATCACAGCACTATCCAATGAAGGATTATCTGTAAGTATGGGAATAGCTGTAAATTATCATCTTGATACAACAAAAGCACCAGAAGTCTATAGGAAAATTGGACCAAACTATCAAAACATTGTGATGGTAAATCCGATCCATTCAGTACCAAGGGATATTATTTCAAAATATGATGCAAAAACATTATATTCAGCATCTATTCCTGGTTCACCCGATCGTGCTAAGATTGAGTCAGAACTCTACAATGGCATTGCTGGGGGTATCAACAATGTCGGTGTAAAAGATTCTGTTGTTATTGAACAAGTATTTATACGTAATATTGATCTTCCACAATCATTAAAAGATTCAATTGCCAGTAAACTTCAAATGGAACAGGATATTGCCAAAAAAGAATTTGAGGTTCGCAAGCAAGAAATGGAGTCTAATCGTATGAGGGTTGAAGCCCAAGGTATTGCAGATGCAAACAAGATCATTGCTAATTCACTTACTAGCTCATATCTACAATGGTATTCAATTGAAATGATGAAAAGTCATTCGGGAGCTACATACTTCATTCCCATCGGTCCTAATGGAATATACACACCAAACCCAGTTATTCCAATAGATACTGATACCAGTAATATCAATGTTCCAACAGATCTTGTGAATGGATTAAGGAATACAGGTTATTAAACTGTATTCTTTTTTTGGTGATTAAAATGAACAAAGAAAAAAAAGGTATTATAATTATTATAAGTTGCTGTTTATTATTATTTACTATGTTCTTAATTCAACTACCAAATGAAGAGCAATCAATACAATCAACATCCACCACAATTGACATAATAAATCCATCAATGCTTTATAATGATAGTATATATTCCACTAATTATAATACATCTGTATCATATATATTTATAAACTCAACATATGCTTCTGGTGGTAAATCTAGTAGCTATATTCCAATTCTGAATGTATCATACTCACCTGTAAATGAGACTTTTTATGTAGCTGGTGGTGGTGCGGGTGGATATGCACATATGATTACAAAATAATCATTCATTCATTTATTAAATTTTTTTAATAATAGCAATTACAGACCCTATGATCATTGAAAGTATTATAATTGGAATAGCTACCATTACAAAAATATCATAACACCAAGTTCTATAAATATTTCTTTTATCATTGTCCAGTTATTTTTTAAATTTATTCCCATAGATTTATACCCCCTAAAATTAAAATATTATTTATCACTATCGCCATAGTGGTTATACAAGCTACAATAAGAATATACACTCCATGCCATTTATGCCTTTCTTCAATATAATCAGCTACAATAAATATCCCAAATAAATATATTAACTTAATAATAGGTGAATATGGTAATATCATTGCCATAATAGGATTACCTTCACTATTAAATGGATTTGTTAGCGCAATATTTGTAGTAGCAACATCTAACGTAGTTAAACCTATAAGAACCATATAAAAATAAAATAATAATGGGTGGTCGAGTTTACCATCCCCGTTAGTATCAAACCCCATAAACTCTTTCTCGTTCTTTTTTCTCTTTATGCCGTTTATAAAGAACAAATAATGAAAACGGAATTATAAAAAGTGCGAAAAAAATAAAAATAATTAAAACAATAAATGAGAATATAATATAACGTATCCATTCAATAATAATAGATGGATCATCATCGTATATTACTGATGGTGGCATCATAATTATACTCTTTGATATCCAGATCCTTTACAAGCAGGACATGGTGCTTTTTTACTACCAATCTCCAACATACCTATATTTTTGGTATTCGTTGTTTTACCAGTACCATCACAATATTTGCATGTAACAAGTTTCCCTTTTAATTCCTGTGATTCAAGAGTCTCTAAATCTTCGTTACCAAGATCAAAATCGTCTTTAACTACTTCATCATCTTTAAACGAACTAATTCCATTAAGTTTTACCTTCACTAGAAATTCCCCCTCATTTTACCAATATTATCAAACATCTGTACAAGTTGTTCACATTTCGATTCCATTTCTTTCCAATCAGTTTTTCCAAGTTCATTAAATCTTTCATTTGCCATATAAAATACCTCTGTAAAATATTTTTCATTAACATCATCAAGTGAATTACCTTTCCTGATACCAATTCTTTCTTTTTCTGTATCTATAAGAATATAATACATCGTCATATCTTTACATTCTCCTTATCCTCTTTTAATTTATTATACAATGTAGACCTTTTAATACCATGTTTTCTACAAATTGCGGTTTTTGTTACCCCTAAAGCTAAATCTTTTTTTACATCATCGATATTTATTTTCTTTTTCGGTCTACCAAATTTAACCCCGTTTACAAAAGCTTCTTTTCTACCCGCTTCCGTTCTTTCATTTATTATTTTTCTCTCATACTCAGCAAAAGCAGCTGCGGTTTGAAAAAATAATAACCCTTGGGCTGTAGTAGTATCAATATTATCATAAATAGACACTAATTGAATGTTTTTTGATCTAAAATATTCGACAATTCGCATAAGATCGTTTAAACTTCTACCAATTCTATCAATTCTAGTAATAATAACTGCTTCAATTCCAAGAGTATTTTTATCTATTAAATTTATCATATCTTGGAATCCATCCCGTTTCAAATCTTTTCCAGATGATTTATCAGTAAATATTCTGATAATTCTATCTCCGCGATAATCTGCAAATTTCTTTATCTCAGAAATTTGTAAATCTAAATCTTGCGTAAGAGATGATATTCTTGCATATCCTATTACATCCATAATATTACTTATGGTGTATAAATATATATACTTAATGGTAGGTTAAGTTTAATAAACATATTAAAAAATATTTATTATTATATCCAACTTGATAGCCTTTTCTTGATTTCTATCTTCTCACTCTCTTTAAAAGGAATAGCCTGATAATGATTCATTGATGTAAGCTTATCATGTCCTTGTCTTAAGCATATTTGGTTCATCGGAACGCCAGCCATAAACATCCATGATTCAATAGATGCTCTTGTCATCTTAGGAACAAAACCTGTTATAGATTCAAATCTCGCTTTTAAAGCCCATCGTTTTATATTTTCACCCCAAACTTTATGATGAGGTGGTAATTTATTTTTAAAAAAATATGGCATTTCACCAACCAATTGTGATGGTAATGGAATATATCGCTCTGGTGTTGTTCTTTTAACTTTAAGTTGAGCTTCTCTTGGAAGATATATAGTTCCGCGATCCTTTTGCCACCATTCTGGATGTAAATATAATCTTTGTATTTCAACATATCTCATACCTGTAAAAAATGCAACATTAAATAATGTTTTTAAATGTGGAGATGTGTCTGGAATAGCAGCTGTAAATCGATCAAACTCATCTGGTGTTAAAATACGAATTTTATCACCTTTTTCAGTAGTAATAAATATTGGCTCTGGCATATTATTATTATTATTTAATATTTGTATAAAGGTTACGGTTACATTCAATCATAATATAACCTTTTCAAAATAATAAAATATAACCCTATTGATTTTTGACCTGTATTATTGATATGAGTTTAATATGATACGGTTACATTCTACCACAAAATAAGACCATATAATATTCTAATTTAAATTTAAACCATAAAAGTAATAATATTTATTACACTTTAATATTTATATAACTTTCTATTAAATATTTTTTATAATATTGTAATCCATCATTGTAATCTATTGACTATAATTCGCTCATAAACCATATGATGATATACACAAAAGACATCAATTCAATTAACAAATTATAACATTTTATAAAAAAATATAATAATTATAATTTTTAAAGCAAAAGTTATTATAGTTTATAACTAAATAAGAGCCTTGAAATTTTATACATTACTGGTAAATAAAATGACGACATTTGTCCAGTTAATTTATTTTATTTATTTAATGCAAATGTATAAATTAAATAAACAAAAATACTATATAACGAATATGTGGATTTGACATGGTTAAAAAAATGGATGATTTTACACAAAGAAGAATAAACGACGACAAGCGATTTGAAAAATTCGATAGACTTATTGAGCCTAATAATAATGATAAAAAAATAACAACAATAATTACTATAGGAGTTATCATTTCACTAATATTGATGGCATCATCGTTAATTACTGAATCACAAAAACCAGCTGCATTAAAATATACACAAGGTCTTAATATATCATATGATCCGAAATCTTCGATGTATTATGTAGAATATACAAATCCAAAAAATGATACAAATTCTATAATAGTTGATGTACAAGTTCCATATTATTCAGATATGATATCTGTATATAGTACTCAAATAACAAAGTTCCCGGCAAATATAAGTTATAAACCATCAAATACAGATATTGTTCACACTGTTGCTGTTAATGTTATGAAACCAGATGGTAATTATACTTATTTCTTTACAAATACTCCGATTGAAGAAGATAGATTATATGAAGGACTATATAAATATACAGAACCAATACAATCGTTGATACAATGAAATTAGTAGGCTCATTTTTAAAAATTATAATATTTATGGTGGCGGCTATGATATCTTCAAGATTCGTTGAAGATTTTATTGCAAACCAGCATTATTCCACAACAGTAATAATAGGTGGTGTTATGTTCGAAATATTTTTTATTTACGTAATATATAGAATGGTGATAGAATGAGTTTGAGGAAATTATTACTAGATTTAAATACGTGGATATATAAAAATATGAATAAGCTCTATCTATGGATAATGGTTTTTCTTACAATATCTAGTGGAATAGCAATGTACCAAATAAATCATACCGTAAATCCAATGATGGTATTATTTCTAAATCTATTTTTATTTTATGGATCTTATAAAATAATATTTAGGTAGAGCTCCGATATCTAGGAACATTCCACAAATATATAGGTTTTCTACGCTTTGGTGGATGTCTGAATGGATCAAATGGGCTTGGATATGGTTCTCCTGGGAATGGATGCGGTTGCTTCCAAGGATCATATGGTTTATATTTTTTAGGACAAGGTATTGGAAAAATTATGGGTTTGGGGTATGAAACTGGATCATTTTCATATTGCATCCCAGTTCCATTACATGCAGGGCATTCACGATAAAAATATTCTTTTGGATCTAGTTCTTTACATTTCCCACAACCAAAATCCTTATCAACTTTTCCTTTTCCATTACATATTTTACAAATTACATTCATTTTATCACCTATATTTTAATTGAATCTCTTCCCATCTCTCATTAAATTTTTTTCAGTATCTTCATCCCAATGATCAGGCTGACCCCATTCCATTTCAAAATCAGCAATAAGTTCAACTTCATATAAATTTTTTTGCTGTTCTAATGTTTTTCCCTCTAGATTTTTTGGGTTCATAAATATCAATAATAAATATTATCTTTTCATAATTAAATACTTTTTTATATAAATAAGTACATATTAGTTATTGGTGAGATAGTGAAATCTAAAATTATACCTAAAGGTAAATCCAGAAAGCAAAAAATAAAATGCCCATGCTTCACCCCAATGATGTCTGAACCACGAAAAGATGGATTATCTACTGGAGTTGATAAAAAATATATTCTACAAGAAAAATTTGATGGTACTCGTGGAATAATGTATATTAAAAATGGACAAGTAATAGGGCTAATAAATAGAACTTGTGATGCAGATTACATGAGTAAATTTCCAGAAATAATCAATGAAGCAAAATATATTAAATCAAAAAATTGTATTCTCGATGGTGAAATTACTTTCTTTAGAAAAAGTGGTCATCCGTTTTTTCTCACCGCAAATGCAAAACCAGAAACAAAAAAACCATTCGATATAAAATATATGGTTTTTGATATTGTTGCTCTTAATGGTAAAAGTGTAAAAGGATTGCCTTTAATGGATAGATTAAAATTACTAGAACAAATAATTCCATCAAATTTAAATCATATTAAAGTTATTAAAACATTCAAAGATACTGGTAAATTTCAAAAAATGTATAAACAAATCATAAAACGAGAGGGTGAGGGTGTAATTCTTAAACATAAAGAATCGAAATATGTTACTGGATCTAGAAAACATTGGATTAAACTCAAAAAACAAAAAGATGCAGATTGTGTTGTTGTTGGAATAACAAATGGTACAGGAAGAAGAAAATGGACATTTGGTGCTCTGGTATTAGGTCAATATCATAATGGAAAACTGCAATATGTAGGAAATGTCGGTGTTGGTTTATCAGATGAGCTACTAGCAGATATGTATAAAGTAATTACTGAGATGAAAGAGGTAAGAAATCCATTTGGCGGTAAAATGGGATTTGTTAAAAAATTCATCTCACCATCAATTGTAGTAGAAGTTAAATATTTAGAGAGAACGAATACAGGAATATTACGATTACCAGTATTTAGTAGAATACGAACTGATAAGAATCCAAAAGATTGTACTTTCTAATAACAAACTTTTTTATAATAATAAAATAATATATAATACTAATGGGTGAGGTTACAATGGCAGATGATAATTACATAAGTGATGCGGCTAAAAAATATGGGGTATCATTATATGATGCACATTATATACTATTATTTAAAGAACACAATCATATTTCAGATATCAATACTGCAAAAATAGTATCTATAGCAAAAGATATAATCAAGCAAAAGGGGAGATTTAAAAACGATAAAGGATTTACAACAGGAATAACAATAGGTGCGGCATTATATCAAGCTCAAAGAACATTAGATGGAACAAAAATGATTTCGCAAAAACGAAATTTACCAAAAGACAGACATGATACGACAACTATACCAAAAAAGAACCCGAAGATGGTAAAACAAGAATGGATAGATACAGTTGGAAATGTTAAAAAAGAAAAATACAAACAACCTGGACAATATTTACCAGTATATCATGTAAGAACAGAACTTGGTGAAAAACCATCAACAAGACGATTACCACCACCAAAATATTATTATTATGATTTGGATGGTAGTTTTATTCACGATGCTGAAGATCCACCTACAAAAGATCCAGCATATAGAATTGATAAAGCAAAAAATATCCCATATATACAGGTAGAAGTAGTACATCTTGTACAAGCATCAAAATATCCCAAACCCGTTTATGATGATAATGGAACTCCAGTAATAGGAACCGATGGTCAACAATTATTTAAGAAAGATCATGGTGAACGACTTTTAAGACTTAGTTATTATGTTGGAAATACATTTATTCAAGCACAATCTGTAAGAATGGATTATGAAGATGATGTTAAATTCAGAATTTATATGGGCGATAAACTAAGAGGTTTAATCCTGAAAAATCTTAATATTTTTGTACATGAATATGGTAGTCAATTTAAAGGACATTATCAACAGGATCTTAGAAAAAGAAAGCATGATGAAGCATTTGCAGAATTTTATGGAGAAGTACCTTCACCAGTAAGAAATTATATGCATCTTATTCAGAAAAAAGTAGATACTATCAAACGGGAAAAAGATGAAGCATTACTCCCGGAGCCAAAATATAAATTGATCGATGGTAAATATAAAAAAGTAGAAAGAAAAAAGAAAATAGCAAAAAAAGTAAAGGTAATTCGTAAAAAAATAATCAAACGAAAACCAGTAAAAAAATGTATATGTAAAAAGAAAATTATACGGCGGGTGAAAAGATGAAAACACATAAAGTAAATATTAAAGATTTTAATATTTCTGGCAAAAAACTTAAAAAAATAGAAAAAGCTACAAGTTATATAAACAAAGATGGAGAACTTATCCAATATAAAGATTATACTACTCAATATGTACCTGATATTTATATTGATAACATGGTAGATAGAAAATCTAAAAAGAAAAAATTCAAAATTAAGCGTAAAAGAAAAGGATGTGAATGTAAATGACATATTATTATATAAATAAAGGTATATTAACACAAAAAATTGGTGGAGATCCACCATCAAATGAATATGTTGCTATAGATCCAGCTGGTATGGTAAGACATATAAAAAATGGTGAAATTATACAAACACAAAAAATAGATTATCCAGTGATTTCAAAAAAAGATTTAATTGAATTTAATGATCTTAAATCCACCTTCGGTAATCCAAGAGATACATATACAAAAGGAGCTGGATTTAAAATAGCAAAAAATATGCTGGGTTATCGTAAAAAAAGAACAAAAAAACCAAAAATTAAGAGGTGTAAATGTAAATGAGTAACAATATGCAAAGTCATAATAAACAACATCATTATATAAATGAATTAGCAAGATTAAAAAAGGAAAGAATTCAAAGAGAATTAGCAAATAAAATAGCATTAGAAGAATTAAAAGATGAATATATTGTTCCTCGTAAAAAGAAACGATCTAAAACAAAATCAAAAAGAAAATAACTTTTTTATACTTAAACCTTATATTATTATTTATGATAGATGATTCTATAATTATTAAAATGAAAAAGAATGTAATTGAGAGATGTAAAGAGAGGATCATTGATTCACAAAATAAATCAATTGATTCACAAAACAAGCCAAAAAATAAAGATGTGAATCATGAAGAATATACTTTTACATCTAAATTAAAAAAGAACAGAGGATTATGATTTTACTTTATATTTTCTAGCAACTCTAGTTGGACCATTGATAACTCTCTTATATTTTATTCTTTGTTTTCTTCCTATAAATGTCAAAAATCTTACCATCGTTGCACCTCAATATTATTTGAGCATCATTTTATAAAAAACTTTTTATAATGAAAGACTAATATAATAATGGTGAGAAATATGAATGATGCGAAAGATTTCGATAATAAAATAATTGATATAAAGAAAACTCCCCTGTGGCTAAAAATTGGAGCTGGAATTCTTATAGGGTTAATTGTATTCATAATTACTTATGCAATGATGTATATAATGTTACCTTAATCACCAAAACCTTTTTATTAACCCAAACCAATCTAATATTATGACAAAAGCGTTCTTAGTGTATATTAAGCAGGAGAGCAAAACAACTTATGGAATGTATACATCTGGAAGTCCATTTCCACTAAGTCAGCAATGCCCTTCCCTGTTCCAAACTCCAGATAATAGACCAATCTTGGTTATTACAAAAGATATTGCAGATGCAGCTTCAAAATATCCAAAAGCATCTCAGATCCAGGAGATTGATGTAAGAGATGTAGTTATTTCAGAAAAAGTTGATTATTTATTAGAGAAGAGGTAAATTATGGTTGATGAAATAAAAGAAGAGCCAAGAGAAGTAATTGTTGTAGGAATGAGTAGAAGTCTCACACTTATGATTATAGCAGCTGCATCGTTCTTTGCTATGTGTGTTGTATTCACATCACTTTTTATTTGGGAATTTGATCCATTGATCACATCATTGGTGGGTGGAGTTCTCGGTATTACATTGTTTGCTACCATGTTCATGACAATGAGATATTTTACTGAGCAATCAATTGTATATAATGCAATGAATATGCACTTAAAATCAGACGAAAAAAATGAATGATGATTTTAAAATTATAGATGGTGAAGAATCATTTCATAAACCATCTTTAAATAATTTATGCGAGCGAGCTCTTTTATCATGGGGTTTTGATCCTCAAATGGATATGGTTATTGAAGAAATGTCAGAATTGACCAAAGCTATATTAAAATATCGAAGAGATCCAACAGAAATTAGAGCAAGATATATTGCAGAAGAAGTGGCTGATGTAAAAATTATGCTAAAACAATTAGATATTGCAATGTATAAAAAATATGGTGATATGTTCGATCAATGGGAATCAGAAGAAACTTTTACAAAATTATTCAGACTTGAAGGCATGTTAGATAAATTTAATGAATAACCACCATCATCTTTTTAAATATTGAAATCAAGTTAAATAATATGGAAGAATATACATGCGATACGTGCCAAAATGCTATTATTGATCAAGAATATTTTTTACTTATTAAAGGAGAACCAATAACTACAACAGTAATAATGTGTTCGTGTGAAGATGTTAAAGATAAATACTATAATAGATTTTCACGACAAAAAAAAATTCATATTGATGCACGAAATGAAGTGCCACCATTGATTGGTAATGCACATGATTATTGTAGAGGAATATTTTATAGAAAAGCTGATATATCTCTATTTGATATGGATGATGATAATTTTTGATTGATACTATTTTTAAAAAATATTTAATAATTGTATCAATAATATTTATAATTACTTTTATATTATCTATATTTATATTTCCATCAATATACCAGATACATACACCAAAAGATAAAGATACGGTCAGAATTTTATCAATCACTCCCCCAATAGAATTCTTTAAAACACTTCTGATAAATAATATAATTGTATCATTTATTATTTTAATGAGTGGTGTAACTGGATTAGAAGCAATCCCAATTATATTTATGATATATAATGCATTTTATTTGGGAGAACTAATATCAATTGTAAATAAACCAGATACATATATAATGATATATGCAATGACTCCTCACGCTATTATAGAAATACCAACTTTAATTTTAGTAACTACATTTGGATGTTATCTTGCATATAAAGTAAAAGAAATAACCCAAACAAAACATATATTAGAATATCTCAGGAAAAAAAATGTAAATGTCAATTTCACAGTATATAATTATGGAATAAAAAGATATATTATAATTATTTTACCATTGATCATAATTGGATGTATAATAGAATCTAAGATATCTCTTTATATTCTAAGATATATATTTAATGGGTCATAATGGAAATTCTTGTTGGTGGAAAATCTCCAGAATCAAAAAAAGAACAATTACAAAAAAAATTTTTAGCATTAGCCGATAAAATTGGAGATAAAATATATGATAGGAAACCTATAAAAAAAGAAAATATAATTTTATTTTTAAAAAGGAAAAAAGAACAAATTACACCAAAGAAAAAGAAAATAATAAATATATTCGAATTTATTGAAGATTTTTTCAAAAAAGTAGATAAAAATAATATAAACAAC
>Ga0315295_10001399_pt1 | contig 20688 bp, 15 predicted proteins | sample YL17G14_0_MG_FD_204453 | JGI IMG/M metagenome (GOLD analysis project Ga0315295, IMG submission 204453) | Sediment microbial communities from Yellowstone Lake, YNP, Wyoming, USA - YL17G14_0 | ecosystem: Environmental > Aquatic > Freshwater > Lake > Sediment | place: USA: Wyoming | collected...
ATCTCGACATAGTTGTAGAGGAAGTGGCCAGGCAGGCGGAACCTGAACTGATGATCGGTATCGATGACACTCAAAAAACCATAGTGGATTCGAAGTTTATCTCAACTGCTGATCCCCAGTTGATCGCCGCTCTGAGGGCCTTCATTGACCTGCTTCCTTTCCCCCACAACAAGAATTTCGAGAATTACCGTAGAGAAGGAAAATTGCGGCTTATTTATGAGATTATTTCAATGGAAGAACAACTCAGGATCTTGGGTGTTAACAGAACCAATACCGATCTCAACCGGGCTTACGCGGCTCTGTGGGGTGAACTGGAACCCAGGTTCAGGGACGAGGCATAATGGAAGCCCTTAAGGCCTTAAAGAAGGCCGCGGGATTGGGAGGATACGCCGAACTGGCGCGCCGGGCGGCCTTTAACCGTTTCCAGACCGCGGTCCGGGCCGGTCAGATTGATCTCCCGTCTTTAATTTCGAATAGAGCCCTTTTGAAAGCCCTGGATCCATCTTACGCGCCTTTGGCCCGCATGAGCGCCCTGGATAGATTAAAAGTCAAGATCTCCGAATTTACTCTCACCGAGACCGAAAGATTCGCCATCCGGGCCTTGACCGTGCATGAGGATGCAAATATCTCCCGGACTGCCAGGGAGATAGATAGTGTTTTACCCCCTATAGAAGTTGAAGAGAAAACTTTAGAGATAATTCCGCCTTCGACCAAGCCAGAGATACTAGCGGAGTTCACTAAGATCGAGCAGGATCTGGGCAAGTTGGGAACCCAGATTGAAGAATTCAGGAAATTAACCGCCGATCGGAATGAAACTCAAAATCTGGGCTCCCGCCTGGTTACCTGGCTGAAAACCTTGCTCCCCTTCTTTGACTGGGGCGGAACTATCCCCGCGGCGGTAAGTATTTTAAATATCAATTTGGCAGTTGTCAGGGGAGAAGCTAAGAATGTTTGGGATGCATATGAAAATCTCTGCGGTACGCGCGACGCTTTCCTGGCGGATTGGGGCAGAGTCCAGACAAGAGTGGATGCCGAGATTCAGCAATTTACAGATTTTAAAAATCTGGTGAGCGGTTCCCTGCACCTGAAAGATAGATCAGATACTCCGGGAAAATTGCAGGCCAATCAAAAAGCGGAAGAGGAATATAACAGAAGAAGGGATGAAGTTCGGGCCAAAGTAAGCGAAAAAGAGCGGGAAATCCTGGAATTGGAAACCACTGCCCGGTATTCTATTCCGGAGGCCCCCCAGCAGGAAGAAGGGATTAAATTAGAGGCCCCGCAGGAATTGCTGTCTAATCTTAGCACTGTGATCTCTGATATTAATGGTCTGGAAAAAGACTTTAAGGACCTGCTTCAGGATGTGAACATCTATTTGGAGGAATTGTCTCAATTAGCAGCCCAGGGATTAATTAGTAAAGAGGAATACGAGGCGGAAAGATTTGAGATCAATGAACGGGTGGGGATGATAAGGGCCGCCACCGCCGCCTTGAAGGGGAGAAGCTTGGGAAGTTTTGATGGCGAGGTGGAAGATCAAACCAATATCAAAAACCAGAAAATATCAATCGGACTTATCGGCCTGGAAGAAAGATTTTTGGAAATCGGTCAAAGATTAAGGGATCTGATCCTGCCCGAGGTGAACAAACATGAACAAAGGGCATATCAGGTAAAAGAGCAGGTTAAAGCTGCCCTTAATAGTCTACAAGAAGGAAAAGATATACCTCAGATAGTGAGTGCGATAGATTTCTTAAGAAGAACTAACCTTGAGCCTTTGACCAAGCCGGTGGAGGATAAATTTCAGCGCGAGTTGGATGCCGCCATTGAAAAATTAGTTAAGGAAGTCAAAGTCCCGGTCAAGAGCCCCACGCCTGCCGCGCCACCTGCGCCGCCGGCTCCGCCCAAAGTAGCGGCCGTTCCTCCCATGCCGGTAATTGCAACTATTATAATGACCCAAACCGATCACAGCGAACATGCTGTCTCCAATGGTTACGCGATAACCGATATCGGCTTCCCCAATCCGCACAGGCCCAAAAATCAGGACGCCTTTGGTTTCAAAGTGCTCCCTGACGGCAGGAGGGCTTATGTGGTGGTGGATGGGATGGGAGGGATGATGAATGGCGAGATAGCCGCTGAGATCGCGGTCAATAGCATCTTGTTCCATCTGGAAAAAGGCCAGACCGCGGAACTGGCTATCCGGCTGGCGAATAAAGCCATTTTTGACGCTATCCTGGAGGATATGAAACTATTTGGCATGGCTGCTACTTTCGTATTGGTTATTGATGATCCGATAAACAAGAGACTGGAAATCTATCAGGGCGGGGACGCGCGGGTAAAAAATATTACACGGGATGATGCTCATTTGCTGACCCGCGATCAGAACCAGGCCTGGTTCATGGCGGAAGAGTTCGCCAAGCGAGGTAAATTAAAATTCAATCCTAACCCGCCGGTTAGCGAAGAAGATCTGGCTGTATTTGATAAAGCTTTAGCGGATCATGTTATTGGAGGAAGCAATGTGCAAAGCGGTGGATTGGGATTAAGACAGGACAGCGTTGAGATAAGAAGGACTACGGTTGAATATGACCCATCCGGCCCCAAGGGAGCCCTTTTAATGTATTCGGACGGGCCGCGTACCGATGCCTTGCTGGAATCACAGATCAGTGACATCGTGCGTTCCTCCAGCAATCCTCAGGAAGCGGTTACCCAGATTATCGCCCGGACCAAGGCCGCGTGCGCCAAAGTAAAAGAGCTGCTTTTGAGATCCGGAAAGAAAGAGGGAGAAATCAGGATCGGGGACAATATAACCGTGGCCGGTATCATTATCCCCGCTCTTAAGCTGGACACGCTCAGGCATGAAGTGGCCTTTATAATTGAGAAGGGAAAGGAAGTTGCGGTGCCAGAAGGGACTGAGCTTCCCAGATGGTCCAGAATAAGTGTTACCGGAGTGAGCGGGCCGGAAGAAGTTAAACCGGAAGAGCTACCTGAAGAAATCGGAGAAGCCGACGTTGAACCTATACCCTCCCGACCGCCGATACCAGGAACGATCCTTGCCGGAAAGGAATTCGCGGCGGTCCCTGCCTTGGCCCTTTTCTCCAAGGCAGCTTTAGAGATAAGCGGAGGCAAGGAAGGTAAATTCAGCAGTTCCAGAATGCGGATCGCGGGAGTGACCTCCCAGGGCGCGCGCAGAGACGAGGGAGACATCAATCAGGACAGTATATTAATACTACCCGAAGGCGAAGGTTTTGCCATGGCCGATGGGGCGGGGGGGATGGCGGGAGGGGAAAAAGCCAGCGCGGCCGTGGTACGAGCCGTCTTAAACAACAGAGGCAAGCCCGCACTGGAAGTTTTCGCACAGGCCCAGAATCGAATTAATAAAGCCCTGGGAGTGGTGGAATATATCCAGGATCCGGGAACCGGAGCGATGGCTCCCAACGGACCGGTCGGGGGCAGTACTTTTTCTCTGGTAAGAAGGATCGCGGAGGATAAAGTTCAGGTAGCTACCCGGGGGAATTCCCGCGTCTATCGGTTAAGAAATGGAAAACTGGAACTATTGACCCTGGATCAGCATAATGCTTCGATCGAATATCTGGAGCAGCATAAAGATGTCGATCCCGGCCGCGGCATCCCGGCCGATAAATTGAAGGAATATTATGAGTTCGTGAACAATTTTACCGGAGATGATATTACCTATGCGCTGCATAATGTCAAAGGAGAGGAGCAGGCGCATTGGGTATATCAGACACAGGTCCGGGAAATGGAAGCGCAGAAAGGGGATGTGTTCTTTGCGCTTTGTGACGGCTTCGATTGCCTGACCTTTGAAAAATTTCTAAAGATCGTTACTTCCGGAAAGGACCTGCGCTTAATAGTGGAAGAGCTTTACCATGAAGCCCGGCCCAATGCTTCCGATAACCTATCGGCGATCTTCATGCAGGTCAAGACCCAGGGAGCCATAATGCAGGGATTGCGGAGGTTAGGAAAAATCATTAAAACCATCTATTACTGGCCTGGTAAGCTCCAAGCTCGCATTGTAAGAAACATTAAAAATTGGTGGAATAGTCGCACTGCTAAAAAACCAGCGGCGCCGACTCCGCCTGTTGCGCCTCCCCCAGCTCCTGAACCGGTTAAAGGGGAAAAAGACCTTCCCTCAGTGATTATCGATGAAGGCGTGTTAGATCCCGCACCTGCCGGTGGACCGCCTCCCATTCCGGAAGTGCATGCTTTTTCTGAAAGCTTGGTCATTTCTACAGATTATGTGGTAGTTTTAAAAAGACGCCTCCGCAAGGATGTAATTGCCAAAATCACGATCCCCAAGGATGGTTTTGATAAGGCGTTGGCCGAAACATTGATAAGGACCTTAAGTCCGGCTGCCAAACCGGAATTCGAAGTGATCCTCTCTTCAAATATGTCCTTTGATACGCTTGCCCATCCGCGCATGTTGCAGGATATTAGAGAGCAGATAAATTGGAGCTGGAAAAAAGCCAGAAAGATCTATTTGGTCCTGGTCAACTATCATATCAATGCCTACGCCTCGCGTGTGGGAGTAAAGGTTTATTTCGACCAGCTTCCCGAAGATGACTGGATCATAAAATCTTTTGAATACTAATCTAAACCTGCTATAATTTCTTCTTGTGAGGTCTCTGAATTTTCAGGAAATCATTGAAAAATTAAACTCCTTTTGGGCCGGGCAGGGCTGCGTGATCCGCCAGCCCTACGACCTGGAGAAGGGCGCCGCCACTATGAGCCCCGCCACCTTCTTCGGGGTGTTGACCGAGAAACCCTGCAATGTAGCTTATATCGATCCCGTCCGGCGCCCCACCGACGGCCGCTACGGGGAAAATCCCAACCGCCTGTTCCATTACTTCCAGTACCAGGTCATCATGAAACCCCATCCCCTGGAGATCCAGGATATCTATCTGGACAGCTTAAGAGCCATCGGAATTGAGCCGGCCAAACACGACGTGCGTTTCGTGGAAGATAACTGGGAATCGCCCACCTTGGGGGCCTGGGGCACGGGCTGGGAGGTGTGGGCGGAAGGCATGGAGATCACTCAATTCACCTACTTCCAGGAGTGCGGGGGCTATCCCTGCAAGCCGGTCTCCTGCGAGATCACCTACGGCCTGGAGCGCATTGCCATGTTCATCCAAAAGGTCAATTCGGTGTTCGATATCAAGTGGAATGAAACAGTTAAATACGGAGATATCTATCTTCAGCCCGAAAAAGAACACTCCCGCTACAATTTCGAGGAGGCCACCATTGAATCAGTGGAGCTGATGTTCGGATTATACGAGAAGGAATCCCGGGAGATGCTCAAGTTGGGCCTGGTGCTGCCCGCTTATGACTATATTTTAAAGTGCTCGCACGCTTTCAATATTCTGGACGCCAGAGGTGCCATCTCGGTCACGGAGAGGATGGCTTACATTTTAAAGATTCGTAAGTTGGCCAGGGCTTGCGCGAGGTTGTATGTTGAAGGAAAATAACGCCTTATTAGAGATCGGCTGCGAGGAGATCCCGGCCCGGTTCATGACGGGATTAATTAAAGATCTTGGGAAAAAAGCGGAGGAAAAGCTTGCTGCTTCCCGCTTGGCTTTTTCCCGGATAGAAACCCTGGGCACACCGCGCCGGCTGGTATTATTCGCGGAGAACCTGACCGCCAAACAGCCGGATGTGGTGGAAGACGTGCAGGGCCCGCCGGCGGAGGCGGCCTTTACCCCTGACAATAAGCCCACTCCCGCTGCCATTGGTTTTGCCAAAAAATACGGGATAAAAGTCGAGGCTTTGAACATCCGCACGGTCGGCCCCAAGAACTATGTATTTGCACGGATAAAGAGGAAAGGCCTGCCCGCCGAAAAGGTACTTTCCTCGGTTTTCCCGGAGATAATCAAGAGTCTCTACCTTCCGATCTCCATGCGCTGGCAGGATGTGGACTTCCAGTTCATCCGGCCCATCCACTGGATACTGGCGCTGTATGGCAATAAGATAGTCAAATTTGAGCTGGCGGGAATTAAGTCAGGGAACTTTACTTACGGACATAAGTTCAAAAGTCAAAAGTCAAAAGTTAAAATTACAATTCAAAATTCAAAAGTTGACGAATTTAAAGCTAAATTACTTAAAGCGGGGGTGCTGGTCGACCAGGACGAGCGCAAAGAAAAGATCCGGAGGGAGGTCAAAAAGGCGGCTCCCGGAGCCCAGTTGGACGATGAGCTATTAAATGAAGTGAATTTTTTAGTCGAATATCCGGTGATACTTAAGGGAAAGTTCGATCCCGCTTTTCTTTCGCTCCCCAAAGAGGTGCTGATCACTACCATGAAGAAGAACCAGAAGTACTTCCCGGTACTGGATGAGGGGGGTAAACTGACCTCCGCTTTTGTACTGGTCACCAATAATTGCAAGGTCAAATCCGTGGCGCAGGGCAACCAGCGGGTCCTCTCCGCCCGGCTCTCTGATGCCAAGTTCTTTTTTGAAGAAGATAAGAAGGTGCCGCTCAAGCTGCGCATCCCCGATCTGGCCAAAGTGGAGTTCTTCGAGAAGCTGGGCACCCTGGCGGAGAAGACCGAACGGCTGAAAAAACTTTCCGAATATCTGGCCAAACACTTAAAGCTTGAGGAAAAATATCTGCCCCTGGTGGAGCGGATCGCCGAGCTTAGTAAGGCTGACCTTACAACCCAAATGGTCTTTGAATTCCCCGAACTGCAGGGGGTGATGGGAAGGGAATATGCCCTCTCTTCGGGGGAGGACCCGGCGGTGGCGCAGGGCATCTTTGAGCATTACCTGCCGCGCTCCGCGGAAGACAAACTGCCGGAAAGCCCTCCCGGACTGGTGGTAGCTCTGGCGGACAAGATCGACACTTTGGTGGGTTGTTTCTCGGTCGGCGCCATTCCCACCGGCTCGGTGGACCCCTACGGCCTGCGGCGCGCGGCTCATGGAATAGTAAAAATAATTCTCCATAAAAAACTGGACCTCCTGCTGGATGAGGTAATGGAACACGCTTACCATCTTTATCATAAAGACGCCAAAGAATTCGGAAAGATCTATAAGCAGCTGCAGGAATTCATCGGCGGAAGATTGAGAGTGGTGTTGCTAGAGGAGGGGATCGCCTACGATGTGGCGGACGCGGTTTTAGCCAATTTTAACGATATTTTGGAAGTGGTCGATCTGGCCCAGATTCTGTCCCGGAACAGAGCGGCCGATTGGTTCGCCGGGGTCCGGGCTACCGCCGACCGCATCCACCGCATCGCCAAACCGACCACCCGGGAGCAGGTCATGGAAGCGGACCTTGTCGAATCTGAGGAAAAAGAGCTTTATGAGCTTTACCTTAAGGTTAACTGGGAAGTTACCGAGAAGCTCAATACCGGCGATTACGGGGCGGCGCTTCGTGAATTGGCGCGCTTTACCGGCCCGGTAGAAAATTTCTTCCAAAAGGTGATGGTCATGCATGAAGAAGAGCGTTTAAAGATCAACCGCTTGGCGCTCCTGCGCTCGATAGAAAAGACCTTTTTGGAAGTTGCGGATTTCACTAAGATCGTGATATAATATGAGCGTATGAGGATGTCGAGGTTGCTCGCGCCCACACTGCGCGAGGACCCCGGCGAGGCAGAGGTGGTCTCTCACAGATTGATGCTTCGGGCGGGGATGATACGCAAGCTGGCGGCCGGAGTCTACTCGTTTTTACCTCTCGGCTTAAGGGTAATCCACAAGGTCACAAACGTGGTCCGCGAAGAAATGAACCGCTCCGGCGCTTTGGAAGTATTTCTGCCGGCCTTATTGCCCGCGGAACTCTGGCAGGAGACGGGGCGGTGGAATATCTACGGCAAAGAACTTTTCCGTATAAAAGACCGCCATGAGCGCGATTTTTGTTTGGGACCCACTCACGAAGAGATAATCACCGACCTGGTCCGCAACAATGTGAGATCCTACCGCCAATTACCCCTGAACCTTTACCAGATCCAGACCAAGTTCCGCGATGAGATCCGGCCCCGCTTCGGTCTGATGCGCGGGCGGGAATTCATGATGAAGGACGCTTATTCCTTCCACGATTCCGAGGACTCCCTGGAGATGGAATATCAGAACATGTTCAAGACCTACTGCCGCATTTTCGATCGCATGGGATTGGTGTATAAAGTGGTGGAAGCCGACACCGGGGCCATCGGCGGAGGATTCTCCCAGGAATTCATGGTAATGGCCGATACCGGTGAGGAGGAGATCTTTTATTGTGAGAGTTGCGGATATGCGGCGAGCAGGGAGTCTGCGGGAATTGGGAAGTATAAGACAGCAGAAAGCAGTAAGCAGAAAGCAGTAAGCAGTGTAAAGGAAGTTCATACCCCCGGGATGAAGACTATCGAGGAGGTAAGCAGCTTCTTGAAAGTTAAACCAGAACAGTTGATCAAAACCTTGATCTATGAGACAGAGCAGGGAGTAGTGGCGGGCTTGGTCCGCGGGGACCACGAACTTAATGAGGCCAAGCTTAAGAAGGTTTTGGGCGTGGAAGAATTAAGACTGGCGGGGGAAAAGGTCATAGAAAAAGTGACGAAAGCGCCGGTGGGATTTGCCGGGCCGGTCAATCTAAAAGGTATCAAGATCATAGCGGACAACGCGGTGGTCACCATAGAAGGGGGAGTTACCGGAGCCAATAAGGCCGATCATCACCTGATGCATGTGGTTTACGGAAAGGATTATAAGGCCGAGGTCGTCGCCGATCTCCGTTATGCCCTGCATAAAGATGTTTGCCCCAAGTGCGAAAAGGGTCATCTGGCCGTTACCCGCGGCATAGAAGTAGGCCATATCTTCAAGCTGGGCACCAAATATTCCGCCAGGATGAAAGCCACTTATCTGGATGAAAATAATCAGGAAAAACCATATATCATGGGCTGTTACGGGATCGGCATCGGCCGGACCGCTGCGGCGGCGATCGAACAAAGCAATGATAAAGATGGGATCGTCTGGCCCAAAGCCATCGCGCCTTATCTTATTGACATTATCCCTGCCAACAGCGAGGATGCCGAGCAGATGAAGGCGGCGGAGGAGATCTATGAAAAATTGAGGGACGAGGGACGAGGGATGAGGGATGAGATCGTATTGGATGATCGGGCCGAAAGAATCGGAGTCAAGCTCAAGGACGCGGACCTGATTGGATTCCCGATTAAGATCATCATTGGCAAGGCCTTAAAAGAAGGAAAGGCAGAGGTTAAGTTGAGAAAGACCGGCGAGACCAAGCTGGTAGAGCTTAAAAAAGTAGGGGAGGAGGTGGCGGCCCTTGTGCGGTAATTTCGCCCTCTGTTCATCCAATAAGGACGCCAATATCATCGGCGATCTTTACCTGGGAACTTTCTACCACCAGCATCGCGGACAGAGATATTGCGGACTGTCCACCTATCAGGGCGGCGACCTTAAGATCCGCACGCACCGCGGTCTGGTGCGCGACGCCTTCTTTTCGGATCTGACCGGCATGGGTGGATTCATGGGCATCGGACACACCTCGCTTAAGGACCGCCAGCCCATCAAGCTGGATTCCAAGATGGGGGAGTTCTCGGTCTGCTTTTCCGGCAATGTCATAAACCGTGAAGAGCTGACCGCGGAACTAAAATCCAAAGGCCATTCTTTTTATACTGATTCCGATATAGAGATCCTGGCCAAGCTCATCGCCCAGGGTGATGATTTTGTGGATGGCATCGAGAAGATGGCCAACCAGATCCGCGGGGCCTATGCCCTGGTCCTTTTGAGTAAAGGCAAGATCTACGCGGCGCGCGATAAGCATGGTTTCCGGCCCCTGATCATCGGTCAGCGGGATGGATCAGTGGCGGTAGCTTCCGAATCCTGCTCCTTTGCCAATTTAAATATTGAGATCGTACGGGATGTCCAGCCCGGTGAGATATTAGAGATCCAGGATGGAAAGTTCGAGACCAAAAAGATCATCCCTTCCAACCTGGTGCAATATTGCACTTTTGAATGGGTCTACACCGCCAACTGCACCTCCGTCATTGACGGCACGCCGGTGGATTGCGCCCGGAGAAACCTGGGGGGCGCTTTAGCTCGCAGATATTCTGTTCCGGCCGATATAGTGGCTGCGGTCCCCAATTCCGGCATCGGTCATGCCATCGGTTATTCCCAGGAATCAAAGATACCCTTCGATAACGTGTTCGTTAAGTACGATTACGCCAGCCGCTCCTATACTCAGCCCACGCAGGAGGAGCGGGACCGGGAGGCCAAGATAAAATTGATCGCGGTGGGCTGCAAGATCAAGGACCGCCGGGTGGTGGTCTGCGACGACTCCATCGTGCGCGGCACTCAGTTCAAGAACGATCTGGTGGTAAAACTCCGCAAGAACGGGGTCAAGGAGATCCACGCGCGCATCGCCTGCCCGCCGCTCAGAGCTCCCTGTTTATACGGCGTGGCCACCCGCTCCAAAGGGGAGCTGGCGGCCACCAATAAAAGCGTGGAGCAGATCCGGGATTATATCGGGCTCGAAAGTCTGGCCTATGCCACTCTGGAGGATCTTTCTTCCGCCATCGGTAAACCACTGGAACAGCTTTGTCTTTCCTGCTGGACGGACGAGTATAAGGTATGAGAGAAGCCTGCGGACTTTTGGGAATATATTCCCATAAAGAAGATAATCTGGCCAAGGACATTTACTTTGGCCTCTTTGCCCTGCAGCATCGCGGCCAGGAATCCGCCGGTATCGCGGTCTCTGATTTTGAGCATATCAATGTTCACAAAGGGATGGGCCTGGTCAATCAGGTATTCAACGAAGAAAATCTTCGACCTTTGAGGGGCAATATCGGCATCGGACATGTGCGTTATTCCACCACCGGGAGCAGTATCATCGAGAACGCTCAGCCGGTAGTGCTGGACACCAAATTTGGCCCCTTGGCCCTGGCGCACAACGGCAATCTGATCAATACCCAGGACCTGCGGGAGGAGCTCAAGGAGCGGGGAATGAGCTTTTCCGGCACCTCCGATTCAGAAGTGATCGCCGCTCTGATCTCCACTTCAGCCAACCAGGATTTCGAGAGCGCGCTTCTTGATTCTCTGGGCAAGCTGAAGGGCGCCTTCTCGCTCCTGATCATGACCCGAGACAAGCTGATCGCCCTGCGCGATCCTCACGGGATCCGTCCTTTATGCATCGGCAAACTGGAAGATTCCTATGTTTTCTCCTCTGAGACCTGCGCTCTGGATCTTTTAGGGGCGGAATTCATCCGGGATGTGACCAACGGTGAGATGGTGACGATCGACAGAGAAAGTATGCGGAGCCGGACCTATGGAAAAGTAGAGCGGGAAGCGCTCTGCGTTTTTGAATATATCTATTTTGCCCGGCCGGACAGCGTGATCCATAATCGCAACCTGTATGAATCGCGGGTGACCATGGGAAAATATCTGGCCAAGGAGCATCCGGCGGATGCCGACCTGGTGATCGGCGTGCCGGAATCGGGGGTCCCGGCGGCCATCGGATACGCTGAGGAGAGCAAGATACCCTACGGGGAGGGATTGATCAAGAACCGCTACATTGGCCGGACCTTCATCCAACCCAGTCAGGAGATCCGTGAACTGGGAGTAAGGATCAAGCTCAATCCCATTCGGGACGCGGTGTGGGGGAAGAAAGTGGTGATCGTAGATGATTCCATCGTGCGGGGCACCACCAGCCGGCAGATTATCAAGATCCTAAGGGAGGCGGGCGCCCGGGAGGTGCACATGCGGGCTTCCTCGCCCAAGATACTGAATCCCTGCTTTTACGGTATCGATACCGCCACCCGGGCCGAGCTGATCGCAGCCAATCTGAGCATCGAGGGAATTGCCAAGTATCTGGACGCGGATTCCCTGGGCTATCTTTCCTTGCGGAATCTGGTAAAGGCCATCGCCCTGTCTGAAAAATCGCTGTGTCTGGCCTGTTTTAACGGCGATTATCCGGTCAAGGTCCCGGAAAAATTGCAGAGCTTAAAATTATTATTTAAATAAGTATTTCGAGAAACTCAATACAAGGAGGTGAATTTAATGGCAGATGAATGCTGCAGTGGCTATCCAAAATGCCAGAAATGCGGCAAGGGAGACCTGGTCCCCCTGTCCGACTTTTCCAATAACGCGGTAGCGATCCGCTACAAGGCCTGGGCCTGCACCAATAAGGATTGCAGGTTCTTTGTGGTCCTGCGCGGCGGCGACGTGTATTACGGCCAGGCGACGGCGGAGAGCGCCCGATGACCGACTATTTTAATACCGGCTACGAGGTGGTGCGGCGGGCAAAATTGCTCGCACGCTCCACCTTTATCCCGGGGGTTTTAGGCGAGATCGGTCTCTTTGGGGGCTGTTTTGCACTGGATAAAAAGCGGGTGCTGGTTTCCGGCGCGGATGGGGTGGGGACCAAGCTCAAGCTGGCTTTTGAGGTGAATAAACATGACACCGTGGGCATAGATCTGGTGGCCATGAACGCGGATGACGTGGTCTGCTGCGGGGCCCGTCCGCTTTTCTTCCTGGATTATATCGGTACCCATAAGATCGATCCCGATCTGATGGAGCAGATCCTGATCGGGGTCGCTAAGGGGTGCAAACTGGCGGGCTGCGCCTTGATCGGGGGGGAGACCGCCGAGCTTTCGGATATATATGCCAAGGGTGAATATGACCTGGCCGGTTTCGCGGTGGGCATTGTCGAAAAGAAAGACCTCATTGACGGAAAAAAGATCAAGTCCGGCGATAAGATCATCGGATTGCGCTCCTCCGGACTCCACAGCAATGGCTATACACTGGCCAGGAAAGTTTTACTGACCGACGCCAAGCTTCCCTTGCATGAGAAGCTTAAAGGATTAGATAAACCCCTCGGCGAAGAACTTTTAACTCCCACCCGCATTTATACTAAATCCATTCTTGCTTTGGTCAAGAAGGTGAAGGTCAAGGGGATCGCTCATATCACGGGTGGGGGACTTCCTGAAAATATCGGCCGCATACTGTCCAAGGGCTGCAAGGCGGTTATTGATCGCTTTGCCTGGAAGCCCCAATCTATTTTTGGCATCATCCAGCTTTACGGCAGGGTCAGTAAGGACGAGATGTTCCGCAATTTTAATATGGGGGTAGGGATGTGCGTGGTGGTTTCCCCTAAGGATGCAAAGAGAGCCATGAAGATTCTTGAGGATTGCGGAGAGGCAGTTTATCTCGTCGGAGAGATCGAGAAAGGGAAGCAACTGGTTGAGATAAACTAATGCTCAATATCCAGGGCAGAAATATCCAAAATAAATCCGGCCAAAAGATCCGTCTGACCGGCCTCGCTCTCGGCGGCTGGTTGATGATGGAAGGGTATATGCTGGGCGGGAGGAATATCCCGGAACATATCTTTAGACAGCAAGTCCCGGACGATTTTATCCGCGAGTTCAGGAATAGATTCATAGCTCAAAACGACGTCTTAAATATCAAGAAATTGGGTTTTAACTGCGTGCGCTTGCCGTTCAATTATAGGGTGCTTGAGGAGGAGGGGTGGGGGATGAAGTGCATGGAGATAGCAGTTAATTGGTTCGCGGAGCAGGGAATCTACGTGATCTTGGATATGCACGCTGTGCCGGGAGCGCAAAATGCGGACTGGCATTCGGATAGTGAGGGGAAAGCGGATTTCTTTGAGAAAGAAGAGCACCGTCAGCATTATTTGAAGCTCTGGGATCAGCTATCCAAAACCTTTAAGGATAATGAATTCGTGGCCGGCTATGATGTGATGAACGAGCCGGTGACGGATAAACTGGACATCTTAAAGCAGACCTATAAAGATGTGATCCAAGTTATACGGAACAATAATGACCAGCACATAATTTTTCTGGAGGGTAACCGCTGGGCGCAGGAAGTGGACTTCATGGAGGATCTCCTGCAGGAGAACGTCACCTTCAGCGTCCACTTCTACCAGCCCACTTTTTTCACTTTCAATCAGCTGCCTAATCTGACCTATCCCGGCAGGATAGGGGGCGTCCAGTGGAACAAAAGCCGCATCGCCAAATTTTTAAAGCAGTACACCCGTTTCAAGGTCCCGATCTATGTGGGGGAATTCGGTATCGCCTCACGTTGTCCGCACTGCCGGAAGGAATACGATTGGGTGAGGAATGTTTTGCAGATCTTTGATAATTATGACTTCCACTGGACCTACTGGACCTATAAGTCTGTGGGGGGGATGACCTGTCCGGACGGGCTTTATCAGCTTTTCGATGATACCGGTGTCATCGGCCGGGAGACCGAGCATCCGGGCATGGAGAATATAATACTTAAGTTGAAAGAGGACCCGCAAAAGGTATACAATATCCTGGACACCAAATATTTTGCTCCGAGCAAGAAATTGATAGGGATATTGCAAAATTATTTATGTTAAATATTGGAGTTTTGATCTCCGGGCGCGGTTCCAATCTGCAGGCATTGATCGATGCCTCGCTGAATATCGTGGTAGTTATCTCCGATAAAGCCGATGCCTTCGGCCTGGAGCGCGCCAAAAAACACAAGATCGACGCAGTTCATATAAATCCCAAGGATTTTAAGGACAAAAACACCTACGAGCTGGAGATCGTTAAAGTCCTGCAAAAGCATCAGACCGGCTTAGTTTGCCTGGCGGGTTATATGCGGATCGTAGGCCCGGTGCTTTTGGAGCATTATCATGGGAAAATGATCAATATCCATCCGGCTTTATTGCCGTCTTTTCCTGGACTGCACGCTCAAAAACAAGCGGTCGAGCACGGCGTTAAGGTTTCCGGTGTTACCGTGCATTTTGTGGACGAAGGTTGTGATACCGGGCCCATTATCCTTCAAAGCGCGGTTCCAGTAATGGATAAGGATACGGAGGAAACGCTTTCGGCTCGTATATTGGAACAGGAACATAAGCTCTATCCGCAGGCTGTCAGGTTATTTGCTGAGGGGAAGTTAAAAGTAGAAGGGAGAAGGGTAAGGATTATATGAAAAGACGCAAGACCGCAAGACCTTTGGCTTTATTATCAGTGTCCGACAAGAAAGGATTAGTGCCGTTCGCTAAAGGCTTGATCAAACAGGGATATGACATCGTTTCCTCGGGAGGAACGGCGAAATTCCTAAAGAAAAACCGCGTCCGGGTCACCGAAGTGGCACAGCTTACCAAGTATCCCCCCATGCTGGGCGGAAGGGTAAAAACCCTGCATCCCATCATCCATGGCGGCATCCTGGCCAATCGGTCGTTGGCCGATCATCGAGCCGACCTGAAAAAATATAAAATAAGGCCGATCGATATCGTGGCCTGCAACCTGTATCCTTTTGAAGCCACGATCACTAAGTCTAAGTGCACCCTGGAGGAAGCGGTGGAGCAGATAGATATCGGCGGCCCCGCCATGGTCCGCGCCTCCGCCAAGAACTTCAAGGATGTGGCCATCATTGTCGATCCTGCCGACTATCCGGTCATCCTGAAAGAACTGAAGGAAAATAAGGGCGTGACCAGCTACGAGACCAGGAAGAAGCTGGCGCTTAAAGCTTTCCGCCATACCCGCCTCTATGACACCGCCATCTGCGATTATCTGGCCCGGAAATTCGAAGGCGAGGAGAAATTCCCTTCCCAGGTGGAGATCGATCTGGCAAAGGTCCAGGGGCTGCGTTATGGGGAAAACCCGCACCAGCAGGCCGCGTTTTATCGGGAAAAGGGATTGAGGGATAAGGGGAATATTACAGAGGCGAAACAGCTGCACGGGAAAGAGCTATCTTTTAATAATATCGTTGACCTGGATTCGGCTTGGACCCTGGTCAATTATTTCGCGGAGCCGGTGGTGGCCATTATCAAGCACAATAATCCCTGCGGCGCGGCCAAGGCCAAAACTGTGGCTGAAGCTTATAGGAAAGCCTGCGAATGTGATAAGGTCTCGGCTTTTGGCGGCATCATCGCCGCCAATCGGGAAGTGGATGAGGCGATGGTTAAAGCTATGGGCGACCTTTTCGTGGAAGCCATTATTGCTCCTGCCTACAGTGAAAAAGCCCTGGGCATACTGGAGCAGAAAAAGAATTTGCGCATCATGCAGTTGCCGCTTATGGGGATAAAACACGGGGCCCTGGACTATAAGAGGATTTCCGGAGGTTTTCTTATCCAGGACGCCGACCTGGCTCAGCTAGGCATGAACGAGATCCGCACCGTTACCAGAAAAGAGCCCACTTTGGGACAGATGGATGATCTCTTTTTTGCCTGGGGCGTGGCCAAGCATGTAAAAAGCAATACCATCGTTTTTGTCAAGGACGGGGCCACGGTGGGGATCGGGGCGGGGCAGATGAGCCGCATCGATTCAACCGAGATCGCGGCCAGGAAAGCCGGGGACAAGGGCAAGGGAGCGGTCATGGCCTCCGATGCTTTCTTTCCTTTCCGCGACAATGTGGACCTGGCGGCCAAGCTCGGCATCTCCGCCATCATCCAGCCGGGCGGCTCCATTCGCGACCAGGATTCAATCGATGCCGCCAACCAGCACGGCATCGCCATGATATTTACAGGAAGGAGGCATTTTAGGCACTAATTATGATAATTCAAAAGTCAAAACTAAAAAGTCAAAATTACATATCAAAACTCATAATTCTAATTTTTATGTTTTCGGTTTCGATTTCTACCTGCTGGGCGCAAAGCGGGATGTTGTCGAACGGCATAAGCATGGGCTATATCAAGGCGGGGACAGTGGAAGTAGTGGCGGCTTCCTGGAGCCCGGACCTCAGATTGGGTCCCTGGGGAGTGGGGCTGGATGTCAATCTTCCGATAGGCACCCAGAAACCGGAAGGTTATGATTCGGTGGTCATGCGCTACGCGGAATACAATGATGGGCAAAAAGGTTTGAGGTATGGGGTGTTGGACAATGTCACTTGGGGCAGAGGATTGCTGATGAAGAACTATTCCACCCGGGTGGCCGGACCGATCGTCCAGAACAATCAGCAGACCGCTTTTAAGGGCTATCTGAACGCCGATCGGGCAGGCGTGCAGTTCATGTCCACCTGGTCGCATGTTTCTGCCTTGCGATTGATTGAAAAGATTAATCCCATGCTTACCCTAGGACAATCTTATGTTACAGATACAAAAATTTCCGGGGCGGCGGTGGACGCCTCCGTACCTTTGCCGCTTAACTTTGAGGGTTATGCGGAAGCGGCCACTTTATTCAACCACGGCACAGGCACAACCTTCGGGCTCAACTGGGGCCTGGAAGCGCTGGTTTTTTCCGCTGGTCTGGACGTCGGATATCGGGCCATAGACAAAAAATTCGTTCCCGGATATTGGAGCGCCGATTATGAGACCAATCCGGTCAATTTGACTTCTTATGAGGCCACCGGAGTGGATAAGAACGGTTATGTGGCGGAATTAAAAGTGCTGGCTTCCAATCTCATCAAGTTGAACGCCCTGTATGAAAATTATAATGGCAGTAATGCTTCCTTGACCGCCAACGCGGCCTCAGAATATGACAAATATTATGCTTCAGTATATTTCAAGCAGCCCAACTTCCAGGATTTCCGCTCCTTAACCCTGGAGCAGGGGGCCATCGTGGGAGGGGCGGTCGGCTTCAAGATAAATTCCAACACGCTTTTGATCGCCAATTATAAGAAGGCCTATGATCCGGTCTTGGGCAGGGTAGTCGAGAGCCAATATTACGAAGTGAAGCTGGTGCTTTAAACCAGTAAGTTCCTGAACGTTTCGAGAAAATTGCTGGTTTTTTCCACGACCAGATCAGCCCCGGCTTCCAGGAAAGGAGAGTGGTATCTGAAAGGATCGGTGGTAATCCCGATCATGAACCCCTGATGCCCGCGGCTTCTGGCCCTGGATATGATCTCCGCGCCGGTTATAGTGCGCAAATTGAAATCGGTTACCGTTAGGTCTATCTCCCTCGCCACCAACAATTCCGGCATACTGGGTATTTCCAGGGGATTAGTCATGCCCACGATCTCGATCTCCGAGACTCCTTTCTGTTTTGAGATCGTCTCAAATATCATGCGGATTAATTGTACATAGCGGGGATTATCATCAATTAAAGCTATTCTTCTGATCTCCGTCGGCCGCGGTCCTGCCAAAGCCGCTCCTCTTAATTTGACGATCAGCTCCAAATTGGGCCTTAAGACCGCTGAAGTGGTGCCGTTCCTTTGGATTGATGTGGGGCCTTTGGGTCCGATCGGATTGCTGGATGACATACTGCCTATTTTTCGGCAGGAAGAACGGAAAATTTCAGTTAAAAAGGATGGATGACGCCTTCACGCAGGATGAGGGGCGGATCGACAGAAACATCAACCACGGTGGAGGCCTGACTCAGTTTACACTTCCCGCCGTCCAGGAGAAGATCAGCTTCAATTTTCACCTCTTGAGCGGAAGTAGGATCGGGTTCACCGGATAGATTGGCCGAAGAAGCGGCCAGGGGGCCTACGGCTTTAATTAGCTCGAGCAGCTTGTCCGATTTGGGCATTCTCAGGCCGACCGAGTCCTTTCGCGCAGTGATCAGATCAGAGACCGAGGACTTCTTTTTTATCACCAATGTCAATGGTCCGGGCCAATATTTCCGGGCCAGTTCGAGCGCTTTTCCTTTAAGTTCTTGAGCCAACTGCTCAGCCTGTTTAAGATCGGCTATCAATATTTGCAGAGGTTTGTCCAGAGGACGCTGTTTGATCTTAAAGACCCGTTTCACGGCTTCCTGATTTGCAGCTAGACATCCTATGCCATAAACTGTTTCTGTGGGAAAGATTATCACTCCTCCGGCTTTAAGTGTTTCAGCCGTCTTTTTTAGGGAATCCCTATTAAATTTCAATCTTTCCATGGGCTCATTTTAGCATAATATCCATGAAATTTATCTTATAAAATCACGATAAAATTCCAGAATGGCACGTATACCCAATATCACCGGTTATTCATATCTGGTAGCCAGGGGCCGGCGCGAGGGTCACAATATATCCCGGCAGGCCCAGCGCAAATTCTGGGATAGCCCCCTTTACCTAAAAAGATTCCAGACCCTCCTGGCCGGGGAATTGGTAAGATTCAGCCGGGATGTGGCCCGTTCGATGCTGGGCAAGGGGGAAGCGGAGGTGAGGGAGGATGTGCATAGGTTCGCGGAGGATATCATAGAGCTCGGGAAAAATATATCTCCCGATGAAAGGGGCTTTCTGATCGGGGTCCTGGAACAAGCGCTCTGCCAGCATGATCTGGGCAGTTACCGACACCAGAAACGGGTCTTCCGTTTGGCCAGCCTCATGTCCAAAAAATTAGGTTTGGATAAAAGGACCCGGGAGTCCCTGCTATTGGCCGCCCGCCTGCACGATATCGGAAAAATCGCCATCCCCCTGGAGATACTGCAAAAAACTGACCGCTTAACTGTAGACGAAAGCGATTACAAGAGACTGCATTTATTGATCGGCGTGTCGCTGCTGGAGGCCATACCCCATTTCAAGGAAGCTGCCCGAATCCTAAGATACAACCATTATTTTGACGGCTATCCGGCGGATCTGGATCCTAAAGGACTGGGAGTGCCGGAGCAGATACTTTCGGTCTGTGATCAATATGATGCCTTGATAACCCGCCGCACCTATAAGGACCAGGTGGACAATGTGGGAGCCCTGCAAATGATTGCCTGTCGACCATATGATGCAAAAATCGTCCGCTGCTTAGCAGGTTTGCTGGTTTCTCCCGCTCGGGAAATTGGATATGTAATTACCGGATCGGGCGAAAGACTGATCATGCGACAGGTAATAACTCCCTGGGACAGGACTTTGGAATTTTATAACCAAGCGCAAGAGAGGATAGGATATATGAATTATAAACCTTCCAGTTATATGATCAATTATATCTTTATTGAACCTCAGTTCAGAGGCCGTCGCTACTCTGCCGATTTCATCGATGCTCTGTTGATAGGGCTGCGGGAAGGGAAACTTATCGGAGAAAAAGTGGAATCTATGCGGGCTTATATAAGAAATCCTTTGCTGGTTAAAAGCTATTTGAGGAGGGGCTTTGCCCCGAGTGAATTGGACCATGAAAAAAGCTTGAGGGCGGAGGTGGTGTTGGGAGGGGCCGGAGAGGATGGAAAAATCAAGATCTATGCGAGTGACCCGGTGCGGAGACAGAGTCTCAGAAATTATTCGCAAAGCCCGGATAATCCAGATTGGCATATCTTTGAGGTGACCAACGAGCCGATCGAGGGCGAATCTCTTAAAATATTTTCGACCTATACTTTGCGGGACAAAGAAAAATTAGATGAATATCTGGCCAGGACCAAAGCCCGGATTATTTTTCACTGAGCTATTAAATATCTTTCAATGCCCGTGTAATCCTTGTGAATTTCCACCCTTTTGAAAATTTTGAAGGCAAATTTCGCCACGGCCGGAGCTTGACCAAAGCCGAGTTCCAGCAGCAGTAAGCCTTTTGGGTTTAGGTGGTTGGGAGCTGCTTTAATTATTTTTCGAATAACATCCAATCCGTCCTCCCCGCCATCCAGCGCTTTCCTCGGCTCCCAATCCCGAACATCCGGCTGAAGCTTTTCTATTTCGGCGGTTGGAATATACGGCGGATTGGTAATGATTAGGTCCACTTTGGTTCCTATGGCATCTAATAGGTTTCCCTGCAGAAAATGACAATTGCTAACCATATGCCGATCAGCATTTCTCCGGGCGACATTAAGCGCTTCTGCCGATGAATCTATGCCCATAACCTCGGAGGCGGGAAATCGCTTGGCCAGGGTGACGGCGATACAACCGCAACCGGTGCCGATATCAGCGATTTGTAATTGGTTTTTT
>Ga0315295_10001400_pt1 | contig 20686 bp, 28 predicted proteins | sample YL17G14_0_MG_FD_204453 | JGI IMG/M metagenome (GOLD analysis project Ga0315295, IMG submission 204453) | Sediment microbial communities from Yellowstone Lake, YNP, Wyoming, USA - YL17G14_0 | ecosystem: Environmental > Aquatic > Freshwater > Lake > Sediment | place: USA: Wyoming | collected...
GTCCGGGCAGAATTTTGCTGTATACGCAACTTTATCTACTGCCAATAATTCTCAGAGTGATGCAGAAATGACATCTCCTGTTTATTATAATAGAACAGATAATGTATATCGTTATATTCTAATCCCTGTAACAAGAGAGAAAACTTTAGATGTGGCGTCTAGAACAACTTATTATTTGAACCTTATGCTGCCAGCAGCGCAGGCAGGAGGATCGAGCTATGGAATTCGATTTCAGGGTAATACCGCCAATACCGTGATTGCAGCTATTTGTACCTATTTATAGGAGTATAAATGGATTATCTAGGTATTTTGCATAGACTAAGACCAAATTCAGCATACCTTTGGAGGGATGGTGGATCAACTTACGCCGATATATTGGAGTGGCGTGATCCGCTTACAACAAAACCAACCGAAGTAGAATGTAATAACGAATGGCAAGTAATATTGGCAGAGAGGGCGGCAGCAGATTCCGAACAGCAGATAATAATTGACGCACAGAATAACGCTATCTCTGATTATGGTAATCTTCCAACTTGGGCCAAAACTGGAACGGCAGCACAAGCCGAAACTTATATCACCGCTCAAATATTCGCCGGTCAAACTCAAGCGCAGGTGGATGCTTACATTGACGCCACCATCAAGAATATCACTACCGCCAACGTGGCACAAATCAATGCGCAATTATTAAATATTCGTACCGTCTTGAAAGCCGCATCAGCCGCCATCATTACCATGCGGAGTCTATTTATCATTACCGCCAAGTTATTGATATACATTCGTGATTTGGTAATACGGTTCAGAAAATGACACCCGTATATATTTTTATCCTGGTCGAATTGTTGGACATCCTTACAACAGGTATTGGGATATCTATGGGATTGACAGAAATCAATCCTATCGGTATATCTCTTGAGGTGCTGGTAACAAAGTTGATTGTAATTTTCTGCGTGGCAGAAATATTGCATCTGAAGAAGAGGCGCAAGATTGATTGGGTAATTCCTATCGTGGCAGGAATACCTACTACTTGGAACTTATTAGTTATATCAATGGAGATGATTATCGAATGAATACAGATAATTTACTATTTGCGATATTTAGTTGGGCAATAGTGATAGTTAATTTTACGTGTCTTATTCTTATTATTAGATTTATTAGAAGAATAAAGAGTTATATGTGGTCGCCTATTGCTATCTTGGTGGGAATTATAAATTTATATTGGATATTATTTTATGGAATAATAGAGATTACAGGTACACCATATACTGTAGAGATGGGAGCTACTTATGTTCGTCCTGGACTGTTAATGATGTCTACAATATTATTAGTGTCCATTATAATGATTATAACATTGATAGAAAAGAGGGATAAATGACACTAGATAGAATAATTACTGTTGTATTTTCTTTATTCTCACTTATAGGAACCATCACTACGATCGTCGTTGTAATTATTAAGATACGACCAGAGATGAAAAAAATGATTCTAGAAGCAAAAGTTTCTGAGAATAAAGCTGAAAAGATCGATGCAGAAGCATCTAGTTTATTTCTAAAAATTGCTGTAGCAGCAGGAGAAGAGATATTAAAGAGAGATGCTCAGAATCAGCGTCTTGAGAACGAAGTTAAAGAATTACGCGATATGGTAGTACAAATTAAGAATGATTATGAATCTAAAATAATGGAATTAAATTCTCGTGTTAACGAATTAGATAAAGAATTACAAAATTATCTAGATTGGTCTAAGAGATTAGTACATCAACTAAAATCCCATAGTCTTAACCCTGTTCCAATGATAGCTGAAACAAAAAAATCGGAGGAGTAATATGTTAGGAGCATTGTTAGTTATTCTATTTTTGGCCTTTCTCGTAACTGAAGGTCTAGTTGAATATTTTCTTGGGCAGTTATTTGATAGGATAGAAAAATTGAAACCCTACACCTGGACTCTAATGTATGTTTCCGCTATAGCAGGTGTAGGATTAGCATTATACTATAAACTAGATCTTATATCTCTACTATCTCAATATGCACAACTTGATCCTGTTATAGAGAGTGGTCCTGTTGGACAAGTTCTTACAGGACTTGCAATAGGAAGAGGAGCTAACTTCGTTCATGACCTTATAGACAGATTTTTTCCTTCTAAAAAATAAATTATACAAGAAGTAATACGAACTTTTACCCTTGCTTTACGACCTAACCTGTAGTAAAATTGTGGCAGGTTAGAAAATTCTTGATCTTGAAGCTAAAAGGCATCCTAAAATGGACTGGAAAGATGATAACCAAGTTCTAAAAGCACTTATAGCTCTGTATAATAGGCAGACAGATGACGAGCTTGTAACTCACTCCACAAAACATCTAAATGGAATGGGTTTCAATACTGTTGATGCTGCATTCCTTACAGATATTGCAGAACTACTTGTAATTAATCAAAAACCCATAAGTCAAGCGCAATTCTTCACAGCTAGATCCTGTCTGTATAAATATTCTATGCAATTATCCGGCATAGATTTAGACAGCATACCGTTACCGTCTACTGCATATATCTATAAATATGATAAAATTGTAAGTGATGGTTTACTGAAGATAGAAAAAGGTCATCTACAATTTTATCCTAATGTTTTTCCATCCGATCAAATAAGAGTTTTGAATTTTCGTGGGGGAAAAGACAAAAATGGAAAGTTTTATTGGTATGGAAATTTAAATTACAGCAACATGATGGGGGTTGTGAGAATGTTTCCTAATCTTATAAAAGATAGTACGGTAGATGAATGGGAACAAGAATTACTAAAAGTTGATAATATTGAAGGATTAAATAAAACTTCCTTGTTTGAAGAGCAGAAAAAAGCCACCTCATTTCTTGTAAAACATAAAAGAGCTTTACTAGCTTTAGCTCCCGGATTAGGAAAAACTGTATGTTCTATACTAGCCATGCAGGAAATAGGTGGAAATACACTCATAGTATGTCCCCTTACTTTAACTAGAACATGGCGTAATGAAATATGGAAGTGGATAAAGAAACCTTCCGCTATATGGCATCAAACCTATGGATCAAAACCCTACGAGTTCGTGATTACTAATTACGATACTCTTACTGCATATACTGAAGAATATATAAATCTTCATTTCGATAATCTTATTGTTGACGAGTCTATACTAATAAAAAATCATCATAGAACTAAAGTAGCTGATGATAATGGAAAAGATCATTGGAAATTTACTACTGTACGAGTTAGATGTGTTAATGAAATTGCACAGTCTGTAGATAATGTATTCCTTCTTAGTGGCGCACCTACTAGTAGATATTATGATGATATGTGGTCTCAATTACATATATTAGATAGTAAAAGATTCGGTAGTTATTGGAAATTTGCAGAAAGGTATTGTGTAATTGATAAATTGAAGTGGGGTTGGAAGATATCTGGTAATAGACCTAATTCCGATAGGATTCTTAATGAAGATCTTGCAGATATATATTTTTGTAGAACACAAGATCAGGTAGTAGATCTACCTGATTGGATATTTGATGATGTAGAGATTGATATGCTACCGGAGCAAGCTAAAGCATATATTTCCATGGAAGAAAAATTTATAGCAGAGCTTCCAGAAGGAGATACGATATTAGCTACGAATGTTTTAGCTCAAATTACTCGTTTAATCCAATTAGCAAGCAATCCTATACTTATCGACGGTAAATCTGATCAAAGTGCTAAATGGAAGGCTGCGGTAGAATTATTGGAATTTGAAGAATTACCCGCAATTATATGGACTAATTTTATCTACACAGCTACCAGCATTACAGATATACTTTTAAAGAAAGGATATACCGTACGGAAACTTACTGGTTCTACATCTTCACAAGATAGACAAGATACGGTGGATGCTTTTCAACATGGATATCTTGATGTCATAGTAGCTCATCCAGAAGTTGGTAAATTTGGTCTAACACTAACTGCTGGAAGAACAGCCATATATCTCGAAAGAAGTTACGACGGAGATGATTACTATCAATCTTTGTACCGTATTCGCAGAATAGGAACTACTAAATCTCCACACGTTATACATCTTTTATCTACAATAAATGAAAAGAACTTTAGATCAGAAACTATCGATCATGTTATAAATAGAGTTCTTAAATTCAGAGCAGATAGTAGTTATAAATTGACTACAGGAATAATTAGAGAAATTCTTCAAAAGAGGCTTATAAATGTTTAGAACCATATATGTTGCAGAACCTTCACATGATATATCTGCTCTTAGCGTGTATACAGATAAAATAAAATTCATAACTTCAGGATTTGAGTCGGTAAAAGATATAGAACGAATAGTTGAGGAAAACCTAAAAGAATTTGATCCTATTATGGATGCTGTTGTTCCTGTGGGTAGAGTTATATCATCTTTAATAATAGGTATGGTTCTAAGTAAAAAGTGCAACGGTAAACCTCTTAATATGGCGGTTTACAAAGATAAAACATATACATTCACTAAGATTTAGGAGAATTTATGCGATATTCACATACTTCCATGTATTCATGGAGACGCTGTAAAGTCCAATTTCATTGGAAGTATAAAGAGGGTTTCTTAACTTCTACTTCTCCTGGACAGAGAATAGGAAGCATAGGACACTCCGCACTCGCAGAATTTTATCGTACAGGTTCAGAAGAGTCGTCTTTGAAAGCTGCCTCTAATAAATTAGCAGAATACGAGCAGCAAGATGAGATGAGTTATGTAGAAGATTGGGATCTTATAAGTACTGTTCTTTCTAGATATTATATATTCGCTAGAGAATACGATAATTTTAATTTCCTATCTGTAGAACAAGAATTCAGATTAAAGATGGGGGATGAAGAATTAATAGGTTTTATAGATGCAGTGGTTGAAAGAAAAGGTGGAGTTTATCTAATGGAACATAAATTTGCTAAACAAGCAAGTTTGAAACATGTTTCATTAGATCCTCAAATTAGTGTCTATATGCTTGCAGCTAAGATGTTGGGAGTAAAACCTAGAGGAATAATTTACAATGTAGTTAGAACGGGGTACGGTGGTATAAATGATAAGCAACCTGTTCTTCGTGCAGATGTATTTAGAAATGTAGAAGGATTACAGGTACTAGAATATGAGATTGGTTTACAGATGAAGGAAATGACTGAATATTTAGAGAAAGGAGGTGATATTTATAGAACACCAACTAAGGACTGTTCCTGGGATTGTGGATTTTATGCGGCATGTTTGAGCATAAACGACTCAGGAAAATCAGAATCTGTTCTCAGCAGATATAAGAAATACGAACCAAAGTTAGATGAAGGAGCAAAGGAAGATGGATCAGAAGAAGATTGATAAAGAAAAGAATGGGATAGTGGAAGGATCTACGAGCATTCCGGGAGAAGTTTCTGCACAGGATCCAGCACCTGAACAGAACCTTCCTACCGAAGTGGTAGTTCCTAAATCTGTTCAAGAAACTCCATTTCCCCCTACGAGTTTAGTGGAAGAACTTGAGGTTGGATTTAATCCAAACGAGATTAAATTTCTCGTATACGGAGAATCAGGAGTGGGGAAAACTGTGTTCAGTGCAACTTGGCCGAGACCTTTATTTCTTGATATTGATAGAGGATTGGCTTCGGTACGTCATAAGATAAGTAGAATTCAAATATCCAATTGGGAAGATCTGCAGAATGCCTACGCTTTCCTTTCAAGTACAGAAAACACATTTCAAACTGTTGTAATAGACTCTTTGAACGAGTTGCAAAAGATAGCTATGGCGCACGTTGTTGGATCCTTTACCGGAGTACGTAGATCTTACGATAGTTTACCGTCTCAATCAGACTACGGTAAGATGTTAGATGATTTTGACAAGTTTGTTCGGGCAATTCGTTCTCTTCCCATGCACGTTGTTCTAATAAGTAACGTTGCAGGTAAAGAGTTTGAGACTGATATTGTCCAACCTCAACTTACCGGAAAATCAACATCACGTAATATATGTCGTATGATGGATATTGTAGGATATCTATTCAAAGCAGACTCTTCAGAGCCTGCAAAACCAAGAGTTATGGTATTTGATGAAGTAAACTTTGTTACGAAAGACAGGAGTGGTGTACTTCCTCCTACTATAACCGATCCCACTTTCGATCATCTTTACGAAGTGTGGGCAAAGAGTGTACATAAGGAGTAATGAAATGGCTGACGAAAGATATGAAATTGATCTGGAGCGAGAGACCGGATTAGTTAGTGCAGGAACCCATAATTTCAGGATAGCTGGATGCAAAGAGAGTATGGGTGGTTCTGGATATCCTAATTGGGCTTTCGATTGTATTTGCCAAGATGCAGGACCTGATCAGGGAATGCACGTTCGTATGAATGTGTCTCATAGCCCACAAGCTGCATGGAAACGTAATGAATTTCTAGATGCTCTTGGAGCTCCTCGCAAAGGAAAAGCAACCTCAGAATACTTCATAGGGAAAACTTTTCGTGGAGTAATTACTCATGAAACCTATAAGGATCAGTTACAATCCGTTGTTGATAAATGTATTGTAACCGATTCCCCATCACCGTCCATAGGAGCCTCCGCTCCTTCAGCTTCCACGGATAGACCTAGAGTATCAATTCCTACCGATGTGGTGAAACCCAAGAATATACCGTTCTAATACGGTAATCAATTATGGGCATAGTGAGCGGAGTACTTTACCGTTCACTATGCCTGAGGAGATTATTAATGATTATAATTTCTGTTGACCCAGGAAACCAAACTGGTTTTGTTATATTTGATACTGAAAATGCAAGTTTATGTAGATTTACTCTTCCTTTAGTTGAAGCTTATGAATTTATCGGTAATATAATTTATGATGTAATGTTGATAGAAACTATGCCTTTAAAGGATTTTGGTTCAGATGAAACTTTAAGAAGCTATTATTTTTATTATATAGAAAAACCAAATACAAGGAAAATAAGTCCTGGAAATTGGAAACCTTTGGCTAAAGCTCAAGAATGGGATAATAAAGGTAATACTCCCCATGAAAAGGATGCATACAATATGTTAAGATTCTGGTATTTAGTAACCTATAGAATAGATTTAGGAGAAAGATAATGGAAAAATTCAAAGTAGCCATAATAGGAACTGGTCCTTCGGCTGCATTCTCTTATTTGGCTTGTAAAGATTATGGTTGTAGTAAAATAGATATATACGGTAAATATCATAAAGATTTTCCACAAGGTGCTTTCTGGTTCAAATGGTTGCCTTCATACATAATAAAGGATACCAAAGTTAAGAAATGTGAAATATCTATAATCTATATGGGAACTAATAGAGAATATGTACAGAAACAATGGGGGGAAGAAGAATCTGTTGATAACTATTCTTCAACATTTAGCAATTTTGATAAGCTCCAGTATGGATATGATCCTTTAGTTGTATGGGATAGAATGTGGTCTGGAGCTAATTTCATAGAAACTAAAGGAATGTTTACAGATATAGATTTGAAGCAACTTTCAGTAGATTATGATTTCATATTTCACACTTTTCCATCAGAAGCAAGTTTACAAATCAGAAAAACCATATCTATTCCTACCGTATCTTTTCACATTTACTCTCAACCTTTATATCATGTTTTGAGAATGATGAACCCCAAATTCAACTTAGGAGAACAAATAATATATGATGGAAGAATAGAAACTCCTATAGTAAGAATTTCATCTTTATTTGGACATATAAATATAGAGTTTGTTAAGGATACAGACACTACAAAATTATTTCCTGATGGGGTTACATATGGTAAGTTTATGGACATACCTCCAAATACTGAAGAGTTAGTAGATGAAGATAGACTTGATTTAAAAGTATATCCAGTAGGGAGATATGCACAATGGGAAAGACATCTTCTGTCGCACAACTCATATAGAAGAGTTATGGGAATATTTACAAGAGCATAAAATGAACATTGACACTATATGGTATGAACAATTAGCTTATAATAAAATTATACGGCAAATAGAAAACAATGATGACAAATCATATTGGACTGAAAAATATCTTTTAGGGTTAGTGTCGGAAATAGATGAAGTATTAAGAGAAATAAAATGGAAACGTCATAGAAGATCAAATTCTGTTACATTACGTGAAGATAATATAGGTTTAGAGCTTGCAGATCTTTTCAAATATGTTCTATGTTTATTTGACATATGGGGTTTCAGTAAAGATCAGATGTTAGATATTGTTCAGCAGAAGGGAAGAATGTTAGACTTTAAACTACGCATGGAGTTCAGACAAAATTTACCGATAGGTTCAAAGGTTGCTATTATAGATATAGATGGTGTGGTTGCAGATCTTAACAGCTCGTTTGCTGAATGGGCTAGAGATGTTAAAGGATTGAAAATATCAGAGGAAGATTTGTACAAATCAACAAAACAAGATCAATTCATACCTCTGAATTATCCAGATTATGCAAGTTTAAAAACAGAGTTCGAATTCAATGGAGGCTATCGTAATCTGAAAGCCTATCCCGATGCTATTATCTTTGTAAATAAGTTAAGATATGAAGAAGTATTCATAATATTTGTTACTTCTAGACCAGTTTCAAGGCAAACTAGAATATTCTTTGACACTTGGAGTTGGTTATTAGATAGTGACATACCATTTGATGAGATACATATAGAGGAGGAAGATAGGATAATTTTAGCAGATAAATTAATGAGAGAGGGTTGTAGAGTAGCTATGTTTGACGACAATCCTGAAATAATAAATAGGGCGTTTAGAAGCAACATTCCCATATTTGCCAGAGAACACCCTTATAATTTTTCCTTACCGTTGTCGGTTAGGAAATTTAAATCATTTTCACAACTTGCATTTGAAGATATATGGAGGAGCGATGTTTAATATAGATGAAGTCATGGAAAAAAGATTGGATCAATTTGATCGTATAACCGCAAAATCACGAGAAATCTTTAATGAAAAGAATAGAAAATATCAAGATGCTGTTCGTGATACCGGAGTAAATGGAGCGGTTGTAGAATTTGTTGGATTAACAGGAAGATTGAAAGCCCTTGTTCTAAGAAATGAAACTCACGGTAGGGATAGTATACAAGAACTAGTAAATGCTTTAATGGACGCACAGGTGTACTCTTACATAGCTCTCATGATGGTAGAGGACGAGAATTGGGAGGGAGTATGAACAATGTTATTTGGTCAAAACTAATTGCACGTGAAGATTTGACTTCATTTGAAGTTCAAATTCTTAGACCTCCCTGTGCAAAAGTTACTCTGGTATCTTATATGCAAGATCCAGAACAAGTAGTAGCTAGAGTTTGCGATACTTATAGCGGAGTCTTAGACAACTATTGGCGTGACGATCAGCAGATACTTTCTGCGGTAGACGATATGAGAAAAACCAAGTTGAAAACTCCACTAGAAATGTTACACTTCATCTGGTTATTCAACGGGGTCTCTAGGGCTTTCACTCATCAGTTAGTTCGCTACCGTGTGGGTACAAGTTTTGCTCAAGAGAGTATGCGATTCTTTGGGCAAAAAGATCAGTATAATGTTCTTGCTACCGGAAAATGTACTGAAAAATGGTTACATGATTATGGGAAAAATGTTGCGTCGTCAATAAGTTTGTACGAAGATATGATACAAAACAGTGTTCCCAGTGAAGACGCACGTGGAATTCTTCCTACAAATATCCTAACCAGTATATTTTTTGATTGTAATCTTCTAACTTTTCAGAATATCTTCAATCAAAGAGTATGTTGCCAAGCTCAGGCAGGAGAGTGGATTCCCATACTTATACAAATGAGAAAAATCATAGAGGAACAAATTCCTGAACTAAAAGACCTAATAACAGCTCCAGTAGAAAGAGGAGAAAGCTGCGGGTACGGTGCGAAATTCGATCGTTCTTGCACATGGAAAAATGGAATACCGAAATGAAGATTTTGGGAGGCGTTCCTACTAGACTACGATCTACCGGAGGGGCGGTAGCAGATCTTCTTGCTGACGTATGCGATGAGGTGGTTGTAGTATCTCAAGGAGCTACGGTAAGATGTAATAAAAAGAATGTTTCTCTTCTTGAGCGCCCTGTAGATATAGGAATGAAGAGGGCTAGAAATACTATATTTGAGTATGCCGATCATGTAGGAGCTGAATACATTTTTCAGTCTGACGATGATTTGAAGTTTAAACCATCTGTATTAGAGTTAATGTTGGATATAATGCAGGAAGAACCATCTTTAGGATCATTATCTAGCTGTCCTCGTGTATATGCTAACTGGGAGAAGGATATTGAATGCACGAAAAATTTCTTAGTGTTTCAATGTCCAACTCAACTATGGGTTGTTCGTAGACAGGCTATAGTTGAAACAGGAATGTTAGATATTGACGTGTTGGAAGATATCGAATTGGGATTAAGAATGTGGAAGAAAGGTTGGGTTCTGGGAAAACTGCACGCTGGCATTGAATTTGTACATAATCCTTTCATAAATCGCATAGGTAAAGGCGATGAACAAGGAGGTCAGCCAGAAAGTTTAAGGCAAAGAGAATTACCGAATAGCGTAAAGTATATCTGGGATAATCATAAGGATATTCTTTCGACGTTTGCGGTAGCAACTAGCGGAAATAGAACATATACTGCTAGATATAATTGGAGTAAGATGTGTGAAATTGCACATAATCGTTGGGGAGACATAGGATATGAAGATAGTAAAGGAAGAGTTATATGATCATATTAGTATGTCCTTTGTGCAAAAGTTGTGAGGTTGAGTTTGGACCTTATACAGGGTCGTATAGATGTATTTGCTGTAATCATCTGTGGGAAATGTACGAGATAAAACAGATGGACTCCAAGAACTACGGTAAACCCCTAAACATGGAATCTAGTGCGGTTTTACAGCCCACAGGCGCTTCTGTAGGCTTCTAATTATGGCGTGTAGGTAGTTTGCTACCTACACGCTACAATTTTGGAGGTTACATGATAAATTACATAACTCCTGATGACATCAGGAGATGTTCTGGTCATAGAGTAGCAATAGATGTAGAAACTACAGGACTCTCCTGGGTAAGAAATTATATTATAGGTGTAGGAGTGTGGTGTCCTGATGTAGATGTTTATGGTTATATAATTACGAAAACTAAAGAGCCATCATACGAGACCTATAAAGCTCTTAAATCTCTATCCAGAGACACCGTAGTCATAATGCACAATGCAAAGTTTGATTGTCACATGATGGGAATAAGTCCTGACTCTTGGGATTTAATAATAGACACGACTGATCTTGTACATATAATCGATAGTAGATTACCAAAGAATGCTGAGTGGGTTGAGGAGCGTTTCCTAAGAACACACACTAAAAAAGATTACATTATAAGACATCCATATACAAAGATATGGGACTGGCCCGACGACGATGTAGCAGAGTATTGCATCAACGACTGTAGAATAGAATACAAGTTTGCTGAAGTTCTCATACCGGCTGTATGTGATCTTGATTTATGGGATTTATTTTTAAAGGATATGGAGTATCTAAAACTTTTATGGGAGGTAGAGCGTAAGGGTATTTTATTAGATACAAAGTTTACTTTTGATGCAGTAGAACTACAAAGAAAAACTCTTAAACATCTTGAGCAAATATTGATGGACAGTGTAGGTTATGAGTTTAATTGGAGAAGTACTCAACAATTAAGCAAAGCAATCTATGCAGATATGGGTATACCGAAACCCAAGAATCCTTTTGCAGATAAAGACGGTGTAGATAGGTCAAGATTTGCTGATGCTGGTAAATATAAATCTACCTGTACCAGTTCATTCTTACTTACCGAGAAAGTACATCATCCTTTAGGAGAACTTATCTTTGCCATGCGTGAGTCTGATCGACTCATAAAAGTTCTTGAAGGATGGTTTCTTGTTACTGATATGAATAAAGTTGTTCATACTAATTTTAATCTAACCGGTACAAGAACAGGAAGACTTAGTTCCTCTAAACCTAATATACAGAATGTGCCTTCCGAAGCACGTGGTCGTTTTACACAGAGTATATATACGGGCGATACTCATCGTACAGCAGAGTATAATCTTCGTAATGCTTTTATAGCTCGTCCTGGTACGGTAATGATATCTACAGATTTTAAACAGATGGAAATGAGGATGTTTGGTATACTTTCTCAAGATCCATTCATGCTGAAATCTCTTGCAGCTGGTAGAGATATACATGGAGATATAGCCGAAAAGGTGTGGGGAACTCGTGACGAAGTACATAGGGAATGGTCAAAGACAATCTCTTTTGGACTTATTTACGGTATGACCATCGGTTCATTAATGTATAAATTAAACATGCCTAGAGCTGAGGCCGCTAGAGTTTGTGATCAGTACTGGAAAGAGTTCCCAAGAATAAAACCCTGGCTAGACGACGTTGTTCAGGAGTGCATGGCTACCGGAGCTGTTCATTATTGGAGTGGAAGGCTTTGGAAAGAGGAAAAACAAATAGATATGTATAAGGGAGCTAACGCTCAAATTCAGGGCGGTTGTGCAGATTTATTATCGGTCGCAGCACTTAGGGTTCGTGCATGGATAAGGGAGCAAAATAATCCAAATATTCATATTTTGAATTTAGTACATGACGAAGTAATCGTAGAATCTCCAATAGAAATATGTCTGTACATAGCTAGAAACGTTGCGAAAATAATGCAAGTTCCTGATTTATTTGATATACCGTTTGCTACGGACACTAAGATTGGATTTACGTATGGATCTCTAAACAAAGTTCCCAAAGAACTTGTAGCTGATGAATCTATTATTAGATATGATCCACCTCCAATAGCTCCTTTAGAAATGGGCAAGGATCCTGAATTCATAGAAATAGTTCTTGATGAACCAGAAGAAGAATCTCAAATTGAAGAGCAAGTATATTAGGGATCAGTATGGAAGAAATCTTTGAAACTACATCGTTTATACAGTCTAGCCCTAAAAGAAAGAGTATAGAACAATTACTTCTTGATATATTTGGAGGTAATCCTTATCATGCTAAATCTAGAGAAGTTAATGGAGATCTATCCTATGCTCCTATAGAAGTATCCTTAACAGAAGACAGTGTAAGATCACATTTAGAGGGAAAGGAAACTTTAGGAAGTTATCAACTAATACAAGGATCTAATGTAGTAAGATGGTTAGGGTGGGATGTAGACTGTACAGATACCGAAGTAGCTAGAAGCATGGTTAATAAGATAATAAGGTATCTTGATGATGTACCGTATGCTATTGAGTTTTCGGGTAGAAAAGGGTATCATATACTTGTATTTCTGAAAGAACCCATAAATGCTTCGGAGGCAAAGCATGTAGTAGATTATGTACGAGAGAAAGAAAACCTTAAGTCTACCGGAGATGCTCATGTAGAATGTTTTCCTAAGCAGGATAAACTTACAAAATCTAGATCTAAAGGAAGTTTACTTAAGATTCCTCTGGGACTTCACCCTAAATCTAGAAAAAGAAGCATGTTTGTAGATATTCTTAACGGTTGGGAAAATGGACCTGAACTTAATCCTTACGAGGTTTTATCTTTCCGTGCAGATCCTCAAAAACTTAGAGAAATAATAATAAGTGGACCTGGACCCGAAGAACAACTTGTAGAGTTATTAACTCCATATTGGGTTGACGGTAAACGTCATGAACTTAGTTTGTATCTTTGTGGATATTTAGCTCATGAAGGTTGGGGTTCAGAGCAGGTTAAGACTCTTATAAGAGAAATAACAGCAAAATCCAAGGACGATGACGAATATAATAGAATACAAACGGTAGAAACAACCTTTATACGATTTAAAGAGGGTAAGAGCATCCGCGGTCGTCAAGGCCTCGGTGAGATGCTACCGGTTTCTGCTATGCAACAACTAACAGAATTAGTTTCTCTAATAAGAGCTCCAGATACGGTAGCTCAGGTAGATGATATAAGGTATTCAAAGGGGAGACCAGTTCTAGAAAATGCTAGATTAGCATCTAACACTATATGGAGTATACTTAATGACAATGGTTGCCGTATATTTCAAACTAATGCTAGATATGCTTTTTGGTATGACGCTGAAACGCATTTGATAACAGAAGAGGGATCTGAAATATGGAGAACTCTTCTTAATAAATTGTTTGGTTTGAATCCATGCGATGCTTTCAGTAAATTAGTTTATGCAGAAGTAAGATTGCGTATAGTACGAGAAGCTCCTATGGTTCCCATACAAAATAGAACATTTTGGTCTGAAGATTTATGCAAACTATTCGTTAATCTAGGAGGACCTGAAGTATACATAGTTTCAGGAACAGGTTCTATAGAAAAATCATATAACGGTGAATGCGGTTATATGTTCATAACTAATGAATCTGGTAAATATGTAATTCCTGATTTTGAAGTTGATACGGTAGATACGTGGGAATACTTAGTGGATGATTTATCTTTCTCTCCATCTAATGAAGCACCAGCACAACCTGAAGAACAAAAAGAACTTCTTAAGGCGTGGATTCTAGCCTTCTTCTTTCAGGAGTTAATGCCGACAAAACCTATACTTTCTATTCTTGGAGTTTCTGGATCTGGAAAAACCACCGCTATAAGAAGAATTCTTAAGATACTTGAAGAACCAGACTCCGATGTATTGGGTATTCCTACCGATAAGCAAGACGCTTTTAGAGCTAGTATTGAAGGTCATAGATTATTAGTTCTCGACAACCTGGAAAAATCAGGAGCATTCTGGATGGTAGATATGCTTAATAAACTTGCTACCGGAAATAATATAGAACTAAGAGAACTATATAGAACGAACGCCAAGCATACCATAACTCCTAAATGTTTCGTAGCGTGTACCGCTGTGAACATGCCTTTTAGTGATGAAACTCTTTTCTCAAGATTACTAATATTGGAAATGGAGAAAATTCTTGAACCTCTTCCTGAACATATTCTTCAAAGAAGGATAAAAGAATTCGGACCCGCAATATGGGCAGATCTTCTAAGAAAACTTAGTAATGTAGTGGAAGCTATAAATACGAATACAGTTTCTAGACCGTCCACCAGATCAAGACTTGTTGATTTTACCGTATTCTGCGATAGGATTGCAAATTGTGGAGTAGTGAATGGGAAAGTTTTGAGTCTTGGATTGTTGTCGATGATTGACAGTCAACTTCGTCAACTAAAAGAAAGTTCACAAGCAATAACAATGATTGAAGAGTGGATGTCTCTTAAACCTGAAGATGCCAACAAATGGAGAACATATACAGAGATATTTGAAATTCTCCAAAATATGTGTAATATGAGAAAAATTGACTTCAAGTGGAAAAATCCACAAGCATTGTATAGACATCTAACAGCTTTGGAGGATAGATTAAAACGTGATTTTGCAGCAGAATTTAAATCTGAAATGAATTCACAGATACATAAAGAAATTCCAAAAATAAGATTTAGAAATACTATGAGTAGTGAGGAGAAACCAAGTGGAAACGGTAGCGGAGCAGAGCATGAAATATCCCTTGAGCGATAGAGAGAAATTCTCTCAAGAGTTTATTGACGCAGTAAAAGAATATTATAAGATTAGGAATCTTAAATGGCCTACCGTATGGGAAGGAATGGCCTGGTGTCAAACTGAGATAGGTGAGGTTTATGAGTTGCTTTTAGTTAAGGAAAGCGGATGGATTAGAAATAATCCTACTGATCATGCAGCGTATAGTGATGAAAAACTAGAAGAAGAACTAGGAGATGCTATCCTCATGCTTACCGTGTCGGGAATAGCTGCTGGAGTTAATCCCATAGAAAGTATGTTAAAGAAAATGATGGTTAAATCTGGAATGGTTAAGAAGTTTAGTGTAGTCCATTTAGCGCATCAGCTGACTTTAGATGTAGTATTAGAGGATACGAGTAAATTTTCATTTGGTTTATGGATAGTAAGATTGGGTTGCATAATTTCAGGGCTACGATTTAAGATTACTAACAACAATCCTTAAGGAATTTTACCCTTGCGTAGTGAAGTGGTTGGTGGTAAACTTAAAGGGTAAAGTTAAGGAACTTTACAAATTGAATAAGTTATTACAGATCTCTATAAGTAAATCTCCTGTAGGGATTGGGTAAAGTTTTCGCAAAGAGATCTGTTTTAATTATCTAATCATTGCTGAATGTAACTTCAGAATTTTTCCCGAAGTTTATAGCTATGATAGGATGGAAGTGTACTGGTGAAAATGGCAACCACTACCACTTGGGAAAGGTGTGCCACTACGATGGCTGTAAAGGTTGGAGGTTCGAATCCTTCTTATACTTCCGTAATTGCTTCCGTAGCTCAATGGATAGAGCAGCAGCCTTCTAAGCTGTTGGTTCGGGGTTCGAGCCCCTGCGGAAGCGCCTTAGCCTTCAGGCTAAATATTCTGTAAAGTCCTAAAGGAGGACAAAAATGACTACAAGAAAGTTCGTTGAATTTGTAACTCTAATAGTATTGATGTTTGTTCTTCAAGCCTGCGGAGCGGTTCAGGGATACGTTCCTAGTATTAATCCTGGAGATGTCCTACCGCTTGCAACTAACTCCACGCTTACTGGAATGCGACTCGCTGCTTCTGGAGGTATGGACACCTTTCGCATGGCGAAGGATGCAGTCCTTGCAGATGGTTCCGTTGTAAAAGACGGTATGCTGATGCTTGGATGGGCAGAAAAAGGATGCAAGGGTTGGGGATTTGTGGTTATGGATACAACCACTAAATCCTTCCTAGATCAGTGGAGACACACCTCAGCCAAAGGTAACTTTACTTCCGGAAGAGATATCACTGCACTTACTGAATATTTGAAGAATAGTTCAGGTTGGAGAACCATAGCGGCTGCAGAACTATCTGAAGGAATAAAAACAGTGATAATGGCTACCGGCGGACAGTCTACATGGGTAACTCTGGCTAGTAGGATTCCTGTGTTTTTGATTGTATTTGACAGTCCACAGACAGATCCGTTGTTCACAGTAAGAACTACTCAGCAGTGAATGCGAGCGGTAGGGACTTCAAACCTACCGCTCTTTTGGAATTTAAAGGATCCGTGACGCAGTGGTTAGCGTAGATTGCTCATAACAATTTAGTCGTAGGTTCGATCCCTACCGGATCCACTGTATGAAGATTACATCGAAGAAGAAACGCCGTAAAGAATATTTAGCTTATCTTGCTTCCCCAGAGTGGAAGCTGTTGCGGTTAAGAGTTATGGCGAGGGATAGTTTTCAATGTATGAGATGTGGATATAAAAGAAATTTGCAGGTACATCACAGAACATACGCTAATTTTGGAAGAGAGGATTTAAAAGATCTTGAAACACTCTGCAAGAAATGCCATAAAAAGATTTCTCACAAATAACAGGTGCTTCGCCCCTGTACGGGTGTAAACTACGTGGTAAAATATACGTATACCCATATTTACGAAGTGTACAGAAGCGCCTGGTGGCGTAGGTTAGGCAAAGAAAGGTAGTGTAAAATGGTTACAATTCTTTTCGAAAAATTCAATGTTTTACAGGAGGATATATGAGATTCTACGAGAAATTACCTGACTTCATGAAGCAAAATGGAGAATCAAGGTTAGAGGAAGTGCTGGAATGGTTACGTGAAAATCCTTTAGAGGTAGAGAACATATCTATAGAGGACATAAATGTTCTAGCAGTAATGTTGACTGAAGATGAATACGATGAATTTGTTGAAGAAATGTTTAGCATAACCTCATGTGCCAACCTTCACGAGTTAGTACCGGAATCAGTTACCGGTGACGTGTTCATAAGACTTACTGTATGTAGATATTACGGTGTTATTCCTGAAGTTGAAATAACTATGAATTAGTATGAAAGTAATAAGGGTGTCCGACGGAAAGATATTCGATAGTCCTTCTGCTGTTTCTACTGCCTATAAGAAGAACATATCCAAAGACGTAAGGAATTGTTGCGAACATTGGATTCGTATGGTTGTGGGCGAACGATTTGAATGGTATAAAGAAGATCCGGTAGAGTTAGACAATAGAATTAAAGAATTAAAAAGTAAAAGAAAAGCCGAGAAGAAACCCGTAGCTTTAAGAAGATATAATCACTTGTATAAGGTAATATATCCTTTGCTTATGGATATAAAAAGAAATTCTAATCTTACCGGACGATTCCGTGCTTCTGACCTATCTAGAAATATACTTGAAAATAAGAATTTGTTGATGGATAAAAATACAGATATAGAACAAATAGAAGTGAATAGTCTTACTAATCATCTCGTAAAGCATATAGATATATACGGTAGGAATTCTGGTCTTCAAGCGGAAAGAATTTATAGCAGTAAAGCTCATAGACCTGTGTGGTGGATGTGGTTTGACGATTCTTTAATTCAGGAAGGACCCGATATAATAAAGAAATCAGCTGGAATATATACTAAAAAAGTTAGAGTAATAGATACAAATTTAGTATTTGAGTCAATAGCAGAGTGTTCACGTGCTACAGGAATTCCTAGATATATCATAAAATTGATATGTATAGGTGCTATATCCTATGTAAGGAACTCAGAAGAATATAAATTGGAATTTATAGATTAAGGATATATTATGTCTGACGACTTTAGATGGACTCTAGTTAGAACTCCTGCGGGTTTGTGTACTCTAATTGGGAGGATGGGATCCGATAGAATTCTCGTATCTCAAAATGCACAGCATCAAGTTGAGTATATGAACAAATGTCGTAAAGAAGGAAAGAATTTTAGTAACAAGGTAAGACTTCCTTGCGCTATGTGGATATTCGGGGTATGTTGGACTCATACGAAAATATTTCCTACAAGTAAAAAATGTAATCTTTGCGAAAATTTGCAAGGTGTAAATACACCTGTTAGCATATAGCGAAGTCTAGCGAAGCGTGTGGCAAGGTATAAATACCTTATGAAGAATGGTTGCGGTACACATAATAAAAAATGAATGCTTATCAAGCTCGTAATAAACGTTTAGAATATATAAGAAATAATCGTAATTATAGTAATGATGATTTATTATGTATTTTAAAGGTAGAGAGACTTATAGGGAAAAAATATAGTTTGAAGAATTTACTGGTAGATATATGGTTCATAAATAATGGAGGAAGGAAAGTAGTAAAAAATATTTTTCAAGAAGAGTGTCATGATAATTTTCATAATTATATATGGATACGAGTAATCATACAAGCTCTACAAGACTATGCTTCTGGACGTCCTTGCGATCTGGGGATATGGGGTTCCGACGCTCCTCCGTACGGAAAGTTGAAATGTAGTTCTACAGAGCATATCTGTAGTAAAAATGCAGAAGAATTTCTTCTTAAACAAGCTGTAAAATATGAGGGGGTTTGTGGTCTACCTCACGGTACTATAAAAAGATTGATGAGTAAATTAAAAGAAGATATTACTACTAATATCTTCTTATGATTATTTATATGATTTTAGTATTCTTTTCTACAGGGGGAAATTTCATGTGAACGATCTCAACATTTACTGGTTTCTCTAAAAATTCTATATACTTCTCCCAACCACGCTCCATATTAAGAACTAAGTTCATTAAATGTAAATTACTCTTGTTTTCGAAACAAGGTTCATAAATATTTTCTGGTGCTGTACATTCATCACCGTTTTTCCAGTAAACGCATACAGGATTGTCGCATACTTGTGTCATAAAGCACCTCCATTAGAAACTTTTTATGCGGTTATTATACCACACTTACCCATAATAGAAGCGTACAGAAGTCCCTGGTGGCAAATAAATACCCCAAGAAGGGGGTATTTACCTGGCGTTTAGCGCCCTTCACCCATTGACGGCTTCATGTGAATAGTAACAGAGTTTGAAGGTAGAGCTTTGTTAGCGATTAATTTTCCCTGCGCCCACGCCAAGATCTTTACTTCTTGATCTTTATACCCTCTAGTAAGGTCAAATTCCAGCCCCTTACCATCAGGAGTCAAGCGAATATTTAGTTCTCCTAGAAGAATACCATTACTGTAGATATCTATTCCTCTAGAAAAGGTAGCTTGTCGCATGTCAAGTGTAGATCTAACGGTAGAATGTCTTGACATGTGAAGACTCATGTCCTTTGGACTAATGTCCATCCTAGCAAATACGGAGTCCGCTAGGAACTTATCAACCTCTACCGTATGTGAATCGGGCATTTCATCCTGATGCTTACCGCACATGGAACATGTTGGTTCATCTTTGGGATGAATATGATTATCTTTGCATTCGCAATCCCAAAAGCGTTCGTTTGTGTTTACCATAGAAAAACTCCCATCATGATCTTTATTTTTTCTGCTTGTTTCTTTTGTTGTTCGGTCATCGTTATTAATTCCCATTTACCGTCCTCCAGCAGTACACGATGGAAATTGAAGGCGTATTCGCTACCTATCTCATCAACAAGAGGACCCGTAGCATGTATCTCCCGTATCATTCCTTTCTTGTTGTCGTTTATAGTAACGATATCACCTATATTCCTACGAGAAACCTTCATCCCCCTTTTTAAATCATTTATTAACATACTTCACCTCCACTAACATTTTCTTCTTTTTCCGGCACGTAGCCCTCAATGAGGGCTAATTTCGCTATCATCTCGGCCCTGGCGGCGGCCTTCACCTGCTCGTACTTGGCCCAGGCGGGAGCCGTCACCTGAAAGTACTCGGCCCTGGCGGCGGCCTTCACCTGCTCGTACTTGGCCCAGGCGGGAGCCGTCACCTGAAAGTACTCGGCCCAGGCGGGAGCCGTCAC
>Ga0315295_10001401_pt1 | contig 20677 bp, 8 predicted proteins | sample YL17G14_0_MG_FD_204453 | JGI IMG/M metagenome (GOLD analysis project Ga0315295, IMG submission 204453) | Sediment microbial communities from Yellowstone Lake, YNP, Wyoming, USA - YL17G14_0 | ecosystem: Environmental > Aquatic > Freshwater > Lake > Sediment | place: USA: Wyoming | collected...
CGACGGACGGGATATAACCTACCAGATGTGCTTTGCAAGTCCTGACTCCCCGCCCCCTCTTCGCCGTCCGCTCGTGACAACTTGCTTTGCCCAACCCCTCGCGGCTATATTCAGATCGGGGATATGACCTACCGGACATTGACTGACAGGATATAACCTATCGACGATCTCATAATAAAACCCCCTCGCCCATCCCCTCCCAACAAAGGCGCATTGCCCGTCTGCCCCCCAACACCTCTCTCCGCCGATCCCCTCGCATCCAATGGGCTTTGCCATCCCCAACCCCCCCGCAAGATCCCTCCACCTACGGCCCCGAGAACGGCCGATGCCGATGATGTGAAATTGGACCGCAGTTAACAATCTACGATGACCCTTCAATCATCGAAGGATATATCGATGCCAATCCCGATGGACTTCCCACGGCCGATCTAACTACCATCAGATCCTGGAGGTTCATCATTGGGGGCCGGTTCCTAGTATATTCCCATCTAAAAGACTACACGGTCTTTATTCATTTAGACGGTGAAGACCCACCATATTTTCCGGAATTAACAAGTCTCACTTTGTGTGAAACATTTCACGGGCGCGCGTTTTAGTCCTTTTTCCCACGCTTGGATCGCCTTGCCCCCCGCGAAGATTAATCAATACTTATTGGTGTGATTTTTTCTTCATATTTTGAATTTATTATCGAAGTAGTGAAAATAGAAAATATCATTATGTTAATTTTTCCATTTTTCTCTTTTAAGAAATCCCTATCCTCTGTATACATTTTTTCATTCTTTGTAGAATTCTTTTCATTTTCAAAAATATCTATTGACTTTTTTCGGACAAACTCCGATTTCAAATAAATTGAGGAGTTGCGGATGATAATTTGATAATCTATTTTTATATTGACCTTATAGGTTAAATTATCAAAAGAAAAATTAATTTCAGATTGATAATCAATCGGATAAATATATTTCAGCTGTGTTATATTTTCGTTCGATATATTATTAATAAATTTTGTGATGTTTGACTTGCTATTGATATTACCATAATCACTTTCAAAAATAATTTCTGAAGTTATACCATAATAATGATAACGTGGTGCCGGTGACCCAAAAATGCATCCCACGAATAAAATTGGAATCAATACTATACAAAATTTCCAAAATACATTTTTGTAGATTATATCCTTTTTCATGTTAATCATTCCAAATTACATTTTTATAGATTATATTGTTTTTCATATTAAGTATTCCATGTGTCAATATCAAGATAAATTCCAGAACTCCATTCATCTGATGAATAATCGAGGAGGCTATAAATATAATAATAATTCATACAACTAACAGGACCTAATGGATTCCAACCATCTGTAGACCCCTCATATTTTATACCCCCTCCATAATATAATCCCAAATTATGACCAAGTTCATGCATAAAAATTATTGCTTGAATATAATCATCATCTCCTTGAACTGATTCAGGAATATATTTTTTCCAATTGCCTTCTCCAATCAAAATATCATCGCCCGTATTCGGTGGGTTTCCACCGCCACCACCCTCAGATACACCGAGTGATCCCAATCCCCATGTTCCTGCACCAGTATTGTGGGCAAATAGCGCATAATGGAAAATTCCCCATCGATGAGTATAATCAAAATATTTATCTTTATAGTCATACATATCGTTATAATCTCCACTAGTCGCATCGGATTCTGTGACATCTTTATGTGGCGTTACTTCCTCCCCTCCTCCCATCCATCCAGTATCTATATGTAAACTAATCTTGTGTCGCGCAAATTGTAGTATCACGTCAATCTGAGCCAATTTTTTAAATGAATGGCCCTCCATCCAATCCACTTCGACATAAATATCTTGATGATTAATCGGAATTCCTTTAAATTGTGTATGGACAATATATTCTTCGTACCAACTTAAACCATCATTATCAACATCTGCTAAAAATGCATCGCATTTACCATTTCCATTTAAATCACCTAATATTGATTCATAATAATAACTTACACGATCATCAGTATCTCCATCCTTATTATAATCAAAAGGACCTAAATCTTTTGCATCGATTACCCCGTCACAATTGACATCCCAATCTGCTTTACCATCCTTATTAAAATCAAAATTATTTTCATAAAAAACATCAATTGTTGATAATTTAGTATAATCAGATAACGGATGTAATCCTGGATATTTTATTCCTTCGATTATCATTTGATTTACATTATATTCGATTTCAAATTCATCATCAATACCATCCTGATCTGTATCTGATGATGTTGGAGAGGTGCCATAATATAATACTTCAGTTAATGCGGGAACTCCATCATCATCGCTCCGTCCAGATAATATTTTAATATCAAAATGAAATTCCACATCCAATATTAACTCATTATCATGTGATGCATCACCATAACCAGTGAGAAATCCAAATCCATCTTTATCATTTGAAGACCATCCATCATCTCCACTCCACATTCCGAGCTTTGGATTATATTTAATTTCGGCGTCCATTTTCTTATTGTCTCTATTATTCAAATCACATGAATAACTCGCAGTGGTTCCTCCATTTGTCTTTTCATCAACATATGCATGGAATTTAATCGAGATAAGATTATTAATATTATCAGAAATTGGAATTCCGCCACCAGATGACCAATCATTTGGCCAATGATGTGGCACATTTTCATCAATCTCCCAGATTGTGGTATGAGAACCATCATTAACCGTTATTTCCATGGTATATTCATATGTCCATTTTTGCAAATTTCCTGTCTCTTTGTAAATCGGTGCATCAGCTTTTGGAAAAATATACATATCCCAAAGAGAAATATACATCATTGCCTTTCCATTCGGTTCCATATCCACATTATCTTGAACTCCATCATTATCAGAATCCTTATTAAAAGAAGAAGATTCAAATTTTCTTTCAATATTATCATTTAATCCATCACTATCTGTGTCACTATCAAGAGGATTCGATAATTGCTGTGGAACAGTGGACCCAGGTATTATAACAATTTCATCCAAGGCCATATAACTTGATGTAGGATCTGTTTTAAAAGTGATAGTGGGAATCATATTCTGAGTGAATTCTATATTGAATTGATGCCATTCAGAAAATGCAGTCAATTCTATATTTTCTGAAATATAGCCTTGACCACCATAATAAAATCCTAATTTTAATATACACGCAGATGGGCTCAATTTTGAACAAGGCTTACTATATCCTCGTATTAAGATTGTATAGGCTTGTCGATTTGGAAATCCTATCTTACCAAGTGTACTATCGCCAGTTAATGATAAAAGCACTCCACCATTTGAAATTTGGGGGTCACCATAGCTGACAGCAGTATTACTTGAATCTCCAGTATTTGCAAATTCGGGTTCTTCTGCTTCAATCCAATGTGCATTATTATTCATCTCAGATAAATCTGGTAGGCCATCTTTATCAATATCAGATACATACTGATTTAATAATATCGACCTTGTCCAATATTCCTCCACTACTGGAACAATAATAATGCCGTCAAGCATTGCACCTTTAAGCGGGGGATTTGCACCCATATCCTGTTGATCAAAGATAGTAATTGTAACACTGGGATTTGGATTTGTAACAGTAGGTTTAGGAATTATGATATCATACGGAATAATTCTCCAATTGAATTCATTTTGTGGTAAAACCACCCAATCCGAATTAAGTTTGGATCCGAATATGGTATAAGCTATACCTGTACCGTGTCCAGGATTTCCTCTCAATAAAATTTTATATGTGCCTGGGTCGAGGGGGTAAGTCTTTTTATATAAAACCTTATACAGTTCTTCTCCTTGAGAATAGGAAGTAACAATCCCTTTTGAATGAGAGCCCAATAATCCTGCGGTATCAGATTCGATTATTCCCCACCCTTCGCTATTAACTGGGTTTGATAATGATTGACTACCAGTATCTACGAAATCGAAAATGGGTTGCACCACCAGACCTACTCTTGATCTTGATACTTCATCTGAATCTGGCTTATTGTTATTATTACTATCGATATTTCTCATATCAGCGATAGTGAATGTCCCATCCAATGTGGTAATACCCCAAATGTAACCGAATTCGGTGGAATATTCATCTTCGATTCCATTCATTTCTGCTCGTCCTGGGTAATTTACAATCTGATATATTGAATTCGTTATTCGATACATACCGAGATATTTCCAAGCATTATTATCATAATCACTCTTTTGATATCTTATCAGAATTGCCGCTTTCCCGGTAAATGATGTCAAATAAATACCATTTCCCTTATCAGTAATTGAGGGAGAAGTATCACTAAATGTGGCAATAGATGCAATAATATCGCCATTGGAATTAGATATATAATCTAGTCCAATAGGTTTGATATGCCAATATGAAGTTATAGTGAATTGGTCGCATACTCCTATAGATTCTTCATTATCTGGAATAATATCATAGTCAGAATTCTTTAGAAGTGGATTTGATTCACCAGAATCGATGATTCCATTACCATTGGTATCTTCTCCTTTTTCAAATGGTTTACCATCCATTTCTTTATCGAATATAACATTTCCATTCAAATCCTGGAATCCGTCATATAATCCATCTCCATCGGTATCTTTAACACTTGGATCTGTTTGTAATGTATATTCATTGATATTGCTGAGATCATCAAGATCCGCATCACTATTCGCATCATCTTTTGCAGGATCAAGATAGGGTAAATATTGATATTCCCATTTATCCGGCATGCTATCACTATCAGAATCTAGAGAATTTCCATATGATCCATGCAAGAATTCAATTAAATTGCTAATTCCATCGCCATCCGATTGCCCACCAGGTAGACATGTTGTTAAATCACCAGTGCAATGATTAAGTTCCCAATCATCAGACAAACCATCGGTATCACTATCGTCTTTAAGATCATTGTTAGCTGGTTTATCATCTTTGTCGGTGGGTGTTGTACCTTGCTTGCATTCAAGACCATCGGAGAATCCATCTTTATCCGTATCATAACTTAGTGGGTCAGTAACAAATGATTTTTCACCCTTGAACGTGAATTTATCAGCACCGTCTATCCCATCAGTATCTTCTCCAACAACACAAATGGTCGGATTTGCATTGTTGAACTTGTTCATCAAAATATTCTCATCAGCTATTCCGCTGTGTAATACGACATCGTTCCCATCGAGCAATCCATCGTGGTCCGAATCGAATTGATTGGGGTCTGTGTATTTCGGGACATTGGAATCTGGATCCACATTCACATTTGTTATTGATTCGATTTTATCATCTAAACCGTCCATATCACTATCCGATTTCGAAGGATTGGTTATGAAACGATTCGTAATTCCATCGAGATTCACTTTTCCGACCTCATCGCCATCCCATAATCCCTCCCCATCTGAGTCCTTATTATCTGGAAGCGTCCCATGGGCCGCCTCTTCTCCACCATATGAATTTACATCATTATAATCCGTTGGGAATTGTGGATATCCTGTAAGTCCATCATTATCAAAGTCCAGTGGAAATGGATCGCTATAATCACTAACGCCATCATTATCCGTGTCCCGCTGCCATGGATTTGTGCTTGTTTCTCCAAATGCTTTGTATTCTAACTTGCCATTGAGCCCTGGCACTAAACTCATCATAGATTCGTAGGAATCTTTCACCCCATCATTATCAGAGTCCCAATCCCTGGCATTTGAAAGACCATCATTGTCAACATCTGGGACTGGAGGATGTAAAATATTGGTGGGATCAATTTCAATTCCATCCCACCTACTATCCCCATCGGAATCAGAGCAGAATGGGTCAGCTATCGTGAAAAATTCCTGGTATCTATAATTTATATTGAAATCAGTTGTCATATCTGGAACGACTAGGGAATCATCTTTTATAAATACAATAAGATTGCCGTAATTGATTTGACCATAGTATATATTAGGAATCATGTTTGGTTCCCAAATATAGAGATAAGTTCCATCCATTGATTGGAATATCCAAGATTTGTCCTTGAGATAGAAGAGCACTTTCACATTTGTGGGCATATCCTTACCAAACCATTTGTCTGGAACGCCAGGATTTGTCTTTTCGGGCGCATGGTCTGTGACATACCATTTGTATTTGTAATCCATTGGAATTCCAAACGAAGTCAATTGTAACCAGAACCATTGGTCAATCGCTCCATAATTGGTGCTTTCAATTGCTCCAAGCGGTATATTGGTCCGTGCCATGACCCGTGGGATTGCTGGGTCCCACATGCCGAGCTCATCGCCATCTTTGAGGCCGTCTCCATCCATATCCGGGCTTCTTGGATTGGAGCCAATGATGTATTCATTGAGGTCAATCAGATTGTCCGGGGTTGGGTTTTCTTGACCGGGTCCTCCATCAATAAAGAGATAGTGCCAAGGTGACATGTAGAAATAAATATCTTTTCCGAAAAGAATATCACTATCTAAGCGTGGGGTATTTGGATTATATTGAGTCGTAGCATCCAATGCAAACCATTCCTGCCATCCATCATCCATGCCATCCCCATTTGAATCAGCCACTGTGGGAGAGGTTTCGTGGTATGATTTCGGATTTCCATCCACGAAGATAAAACTGTTGCTATTCCCATTGCCGTCGAAATCCTCTCCTTCCCAGAACTCGGGTTTCCAATCCTGGTTCCAGTCAATAATCCCGTACATTCCCCAATTATCCTTTGAATAGATTATTCCATCGTATTTCAGACCCCAGCCATCTATTACCCCGTCGGGTAGACCATCCTTATCTGTGTCGCGGCCCAGTGGGCTCGTTATTGTTAATAGGGCTAATACAGGGGAATTTCCATCTTTGATATCATATAAAGTGTACGGGTCTGTGGATACCTTGGGAAGGCCAATTTCCACCCTGTCATTGATCCCATCAAAATCGGTATCTCTCAGGACAGGGGATGTATGATATTGGAGTTCTGTGGGGTCACTCAGACCATCTTTATCGGCATCAGGGTTCAAAACATATGTCCCCTTTGCCACCTCGACTCCGTCAAGTAGGGAATCCCCATCAGAATCCGATTTCAGGCCGGTATAGGATTCCTTCTGGACCGTAGCATAATCAATGCTCACATCTTCCAAATTGAACATGTATTTCCCGTTAAGCACGTCGTGAGACAGAGTTCCAGTTTTGTCAAAGAAGGCCCCCAGATATTGCATATTCATTGATAATTCTAGGGAATAAATTCCCTGAGGGATATCATAATCCTGTTCGATATGGAAATATCTTGAAACTCCTGTTATTTTACCCTCATATGTGGGTATGCCCGAGGTCTTGACCTCTCGTATTTCTCTGAATTCGCTTATTGGAGATACTCCTGGCGTCAGGGAGGTCTTCATGAGAATGGTGACAGGCTGAATTGGCACTATTGGCATTATCGGGGATGGCGGATCCTTTCTCAGTGAAAGGACAAGGGCATTCTTTGTCAAATCATATCTATTATCCGCCAATGATGCGGGAATTGTCGAATCTTCATTTGTTGGATGGATATCATCCTTCGATTTGGGAATACCGAAACCAATTGTCGCAGTTCCTTCAATGATATATTTATAGTGACCACCCGATGGAATGACCGATTCTACTCGTGTATATCCACTTCTCCATGCATCATTATTATTAACGTGCGCCAATGTAGCAGTAATATTGACTGAGAATTGATGCATGACTTCAAGATTTCTATGTACTAGATTATTCGGATTGCAGGAATCCTTGAACCACATTGATGATTTCAAATTGCTCCGTTGATAGAAATCTTCCATTTCCAACCTGTCGTAATTCCAATAAACACCGGTCTCGGCCTTATCATTCAATCCATCAAGGTCGGAATCCTCGAACATGGGTAAGGTCGGGACAAATTGTACCGAATAAGGAACAGATGAGGACGCGTCGGTGTCCTTGTCTATCATTCCCCAGGGGATTTCATTCTTGTAAGATATTGGAGCAATGCCCTTGACAATCTCGACATCAGTGGCGGTCATCACAACAACTTCCAGATAACCATCGCCATCGATATCACCGATCAATGGTTGCGCAATAGCTGAGGCCGTAATTGCAACTGTTGTGACAATCGCACCGGTATACAAATCCAGAACCTGGATATTTGTATTAGTATCGTCCGGGATGAAAACCAATTCATTATATGAGGATATTGGAATGTCCGAAGAACGCGAGAAGGTCCAGGCCTGCTTCTCATCATCTTCCTTGTACGCTGTCACTGCCGAATCTGAATCTGAATAAGCAATTATCAATCCCTCGGATGAAATTGCGCCATCGAAGGTGCCCACGATTGAAGTTCCCAATATCCTTGTGGCCGGATTCACATTATATATCGAAGCATCGAGAATTTCAATGGCACTGTCTTCCACCACAATGACTGTTCCAGTGCCAACAATGAGCTGCTTCGGCTTTGATGATAAGGACTGGGACCACTTCAATTCTCCATCTTTGACCGAACGAATTTCATATGAGGGGTCTGTGGATTCAATTCCCACCAAAATTGACCCATTGATATACAGAGGCGCGGTGTCAATCTTGTCGTCGGTAGGCCAATCCCATTCATGTGACATAGTGTTCTTGTTAATTGCAATGATGGAATCCGAGGTATCAGGAGGCGAGGTTGCAACGAATATTGAATCATCATGGAGCAGGATTCCCGTCGGGTTTGAAATCCCATATGTGACATAATATGACAAATCATTATTAATTCTGTATACATTATTATTATCGCATGTGTAAATATAATTGCCATCTGAGATCATACGAGTTGTGGGCTTGATCGCGCCAATCGATGCTTCATTCTTGCTCTTGATGAGCCCGGTATCATCGCTTACATAGATGCCATTCTTATCTAAAAGATATTGGGTTGGATTTGAATATGCCTGATATTCCGAGGATTGACGGACTTCCTTCGACATCAATAATAATATTGCATCTAGAGACCCTTTTCCAGTGGCGGACGAAAAGGCGATATGAATATCTCCGCTCGCCGTGAATTCGGGAGTGAAATACCAGTCCAGGGTCGAGGTCAATTCCTGGGTGTATTTATTCGCACCAATCGTGACGGTCAGAACATCCTTTGGGTCCAATTTATGAATAGTGCCATCTCCGGCAATCAAATGCAAATCCGATGAGATTGAGGAGAACGACGAGATACCGGAAGGCATCCCCAGCACTTTCTCGACCGACCCTTTTTCGTATTTATAAATTCCATTACCAATGATATATGAGACATCACCGATGGTTTGGACCTTTTGAAGGTTGCCGAGCACACCATCTGCTATGATGGACAGTTGATTGTTCTTCATTTCAAGGATAACACCATTATTTCCTATTATTAGGCCATTGTTTCCACTTGCCAGAGTCACATCTTTCAGGGTCGAAAGAGATATTCCATCAGGGATTGAAATAGGAATCAAAGAAGTTGAATAGGAATAGACACCGCTACTCCCTATAATGACATATTCATTCCCATTCCAGGATACAGCCCGTATTCCAGTAACACCAATCTGGACGGTACTTTCAATTGTAAGTTGTCCACTATAATCCTTGACGAATACCAATTTGCCGTTTATTCCAAAGATTGTGGCTGTGGTCCCAGAAGTTGTTACAATGGCTGCTGCATGAGGTATTGGCAGAGATGTCAAGCTCAATGTTGTCCCTGATGAGTCCATTAGATAGGCCACAGTATTTCCAATCGCAATCAGATGATTTCCAGCCAACCATGAAAAGGCATTCATACCGAATGTTGTTTGTGTGGCCACCGGATCACCCATTCGATATAGGCACCCATCATTGCCATCAAAATCACCCACGGCGACGGTCTCTCCCGTGCTTGATGTCTTGATATCATGGAATACACAGCCAGTCAAATCCGCCGTTGTCCCAGGGGTGACCTGAGCAGGGGCCGACTTAGCATTATAATACAATCTGTAACTTGTATCTTGGAGATTATTGAAATCTGTAGAATAACCATCCTTTAATGATTTGACATCGTTGTTATATGCATTGAGATTTGTAACATCTCCGCCGACGTCCTTGAATTGTGCATCAGTGAGGCTTTCCTGATAGTCTGTAAGGCCATCACCATCAGTGTCCTGTGATATCGGCGATGTATAAATCAATTGATCAGTTATTGTCATTTCACCTATTGACGCATCCCCAGACAATGATATTGTGATATCTGATGCCTGGTTTAAAGTGAACTCGTACCAATAATTCTTGAAATTGTCGGTCAATTGGTATGTTTTGAATGCAAGGCCATTTATCTGGACCGTCGCATCATTGCCTTTCGCTTTGAAGAAGAGGTAATAGGTTCCCGCGGACAGTGAACCAATCTTTTCATTGACCATTGTGACCATTTCATTATTTGTAATGCGTAATGTGTTGTCTTGCATTAGATTATCTGCCAATTCATAGCCATTGAACTGGTATTGCAATGTGTCCTCTATATCATCCGGGAGACCATCCTGGTCACTGTCTCCTCCAATGTGCATAACAACATTTCTTCCCCCTATCATGAACACGTGGGCGTGGCTTGTCTTGCCGCCCGACGTGATGCTTATCGAATAATATGGAGACCATTGTGTTTCGGTATATTCGATTAGGTCGACGGTGATGGTTCCGGTTACCTTGTCGGTTGTATAAACGGTCCCACCAATATTGACGTTATATTCATCGTGGGGCAATACTTCCAAGTTCAGAGTCCTGTATGATGTGAATTTGCTTGTCTCATCAACATAGATATTTCCTCGAGTGTGATATGTATTCCTGAAGTCCATAATACTCTGTTCGAGATGAACATCCCGGTTTGTATAATAAATAAGACTGTTCGAAACAGTCCCGGTTGAGCTATCCATTTGGATCGCTCGATCCAGATTATATAATTTAGATGAATACAAGTCAAGTCTCGAATGATAGACGAAGATACCAATATCGGACCCGTAGATTTCACAATTATAGATATATGGTGTTCGGGTATCATCTTGTGAGCTCACGACGGCCGAGGCCTTGTTGTTGTTCTCATTGACCTCACTGATTTGATTGTCCTGGTCAACCACGACATAATACGGTGTCCCTCCGACAGTGGTCGGGGTCCATGTGAATGTTTTTTGGCCCAGTCCTCCGCCATTTATATGGTCGATAATCTGGTCTTCCTTTATTTTCTGACCACCATTATCAGGGTCACCATCGAATATCCGGACTATGACATTCGAGGCATCCCCGAGGCCGATATTGTGAACAGTTATTGTCACGGTTGTGGATTCACCGATCATGGGAGATGCAGGATTGAATGTGATGTCCGAGCTCGAAATCGCCAGGTCGGGCGCAAGGTCAATGGTCGGGAAGGCCTCGCCGGAATTGTCCAAAACAACATTATCTATCCAGTACTGATGCCCGTTGTAGTCCACCCGTATGTTATAGGACGCCTGTGGCAAAAACCATCTCACGGTGCCATCATTTAATGTCTTGTCGGTCTTACCCAGATATGTCGAGTGGTCGCCTATGAACAGGAATATAGGGACATTCTCGAGGGCCTCGCCGGCGAACATCACCTTGGCGCTCACATATTGATGAGATATCGTAAAGGTCGTCTGACCAGGCGGATTGAACCCCGAACCGGAATTATCTATCCACCACTCGGAACCCATGTAATTGGCCCGGAACTTGTAGGTGCCTCCAGTGAGATGGATTGTTGCGACCCCATTGCTCCCAGTCTTGTCCCACAGATTGATGAATGAACCATCCATCGCGAATGCACTTACAGTAACGCCCCGGATGGGATTGGTGCCATCATTGATTGTCAGCTGGAAGTCCCCTCCGTCCAGGTCGATCGGCACATCCGTGATGATGCCGGGGCCCGAATCCGCATTCCATTGAAGTTCATACGAGCTCTGGGTCATGTAATGCTGCCCGTTCATGTCGGCCCTGAAGTAATAACTCTGGACCGGTAATTGGAAGTCGTGATATCCGGATATTGTGGGGTCGGTCAATTTCAAATAATTCTTATCAGAGTTGAAGACTGAGACTGGTACTCCATCGAGGTCCGTTGCGCCCTGCGTGACATGGACCCGTGCAATAGCTTCCTTGATTTGGATTAGTGGCGGGCCCTGGGCCGTCGAGCCGGACCAGTACTGGAACGACATGTAGTCCGCTCTGAACGAATAAGGCTGATCAGGCAGATAGAAATCGGCCTTGCTGTGGTCATTATCGTTTGTATCGATGTAACTGGGCATGAATTCATAGAGATAGGTCGATGGAGAGCTTGTGAACAGATAGACCGGGGTCCCGGCTGGGACAGATTGAACGATTTCATTTCCTAGCGGGTCCTTGAACTCCCTCGATATGGCAACGGTCACCTTTTGGAGGGATATTGTGTATACGATAGATGCGCCAGCGCTCGGGACATCGATTGGGGCCATCATATATTGATACCCGAGGTAATCGTATCTTATCTTGAAGTGCCCGGAGGAATCGGGGAGATTGAATGTGACCCGGCCCGTTATGTCGGTCGACTTGGATATTCCCAGATATGCCCCATCGGATGTGAACAGATTGACGGGTATTCCCAGAAGCCTTTCCGGGTTTGGTCCCTGTGGGGTCTGGGTAATCTGTATCGTGATATCATCGTGGCGAATTTCCATCAGTCCATTAGTATTAGTGGATGAAACCTCTATGGTATCGTCCCATAGGGTCAGACCGAGATAATCGACCCTGAAACTATAAACCCCATTACCCAAATCGAAAATGACCATCCCATCATCATCAGTTGTTCCAGTAATGCCCAGATATGTGCTTTTATCTGGCGTGAATACGTTGACCGTGGCGCCCTTGATGGGCAATCCGGCCGCTTTCATCACGTTATATGTAAAACTGCTATCCCTACTACTGGCCCTGCTACCAGTGGTGTGCTCGCTGATGCTTCTTGAGGGGCTGTCCGTGATAGATATCTGGGTCGTGGTATCCTCGCTGATGGTCTGGGAACCGCTCCAGTACTGATTGCCATTGAAGTCGGCCCTGATATCATAATCGCCAGTGGGTATCTGAATATCGACCTTGCCATTGTTATCGGTCGTACCCGATACGCCGAGATAGTTGTGCGATGTGGTGAAGATATAGACGGGTGCGCCCGAAACCGCATTCCCGCCGCTTGTCACCGTTATGCTGGCCATACCTTCATTGATGTCTATCGTATGGGAAACGGTCGGCGTCAGGATATCAGTCATGTACTGCTGGCCAAGATAATCGGCCCTGAACTTGTAGCCCTCGACGGGCAGATTGAAGCTGGCCATGCCGCCATTCTGCGTGTAGGCATATTGATTGATGTAATTGTCAGTCGATGTGAACACATAGACGGGCACATTGTCCCTGGCGGTCTCAATGCCATTGTACTTGGTCTTGACATAGATAGTTGCATCCCCATAGGGAATGTTCACAAATGGAGCAACCCCTTCACTAATGGTGAAGGCGGTCGGCGTCATGAACTGATAGCCCATGAGGTCCGCTCTGAACTTGTAGGATTGGCCGTCCGGCAACTCAAAGAATACCTGACCGTTGCCGTCGGTGGTTCTATACTGGCCCAAATAATTCTCCGAGGACGAGAATAAGTAGACCGGTGTGCCTGCCCCTACATGTGTCTGGATACTGTCTTGGTATTTGTAGACGGGGACGGTCACGCCCCGGAGGTGAAGGTTGATGTCCACCGATGATGTATCGGGAACCGTGATTGGGTCCGACCAGAACTGGCCGCCGAGATAATCTGCCCGGAACTGATATGTGCCGGCGGCGACCTGTATCTTTGCAATCCCGCCGTTCGCTGAAGTATCGAACTTGCTGATATACGACATGGCGGGATATGTGAAGGCATAGACATTGACCCCATCGATGCCATGGTCGGCCCCATCCTGGACCTTTATCGAGACCTCTGAGCCGTCCGTATCGAGGTCAAGTATTGTCTCGACATCTGGGTCCACATGAATGACCTTCTGTCCATTCATCCTGACCCAGTACTGATTGCTCTGATAGTCGGCCCTGAACTGATAATCACCGACCGGCAGATAGAGTTCGACCTGGCCGGGGACTCCCTCTTCTCCTGTGTTCTTTTGAATGTTCAGATAATTTCCGGAAGCATCAAAGACATAGATAGGAACCCCATTCGAGATTATGTCATGTTGCTTGACGGTAATCTTGGCGAGGCCTTCGAAGAAGGTTATTGTTACCTGCGGATAATTCCAGGTAGAATAGTCTAATGTATAGGGATCGGAGAACTGCTGGTGACCGAGATAGTCTGCCCTGTATTGATATGACATGAATGGAACATTGAAATCAGCAAAGGGAATTTCCTGGCTGGTCGTTTTCTCCATGTTCAAATATCCACCATTGGGCTTGAACAAGTAGATTGGAACATTCTCAAGGAAGGCAGTATTACCCAGATATGATGTCTGGGCCCCAACATAGACCGTTCCGGTCTGTATCAATATGAAACCCGGATTAGTGGCAGGCATCGAGACAGGATCAGATTCGAAACGATATTGAAGGTAATCGGTCTTGAAAATATATCCCCCCGTCGGGTCTGGGATAGAGAATAAGGCCTGCCCCATCTCATCGGTGACAGCGCTGAGGCCAAGATATGAATCCCCTCGGAATGCATAGACCGTTGCGCCAGATAAAAAGGGGGCCACCTCGCCACTCATCATGACCTGGACCATGAATTGGACATTGATGTCGATGGACGCGACATTGTCGGTTTCATAAGACTCCCCCACAGCGTTAATCCTGTCGACGATGACATAGACCGTGTGGCTGCCAACGGTGGCAGTCCAAGGAGTTGTATAGATCTTGGAATCGGCACCCGGGATGACATCTGAGCTCTCCGTGATGAGCGTGCCGCCATGGTTCGGGTCCCCGTCATAGAAGCTTACCAGAGCCGCCGCGTCCCTGCCGCCATCGTTGTGGACCGTTGCAGAGAAGGTCAGGACGGACCCAGCAATGGGCACTGGATTTGTTGGGAAATATGTAAGATCTGCAGGATCAATCCTGAAGTTAGGCTCAGTGAAAATTGTATCACTATCGATATAGATCGCCCAATGGGCCCCTGAAATATGATTTCCAGTGATAATGGCTTTTGATCGGCTCACGTAGATTCCCGATCCACCGGCTGGTCCGATTATGCATCCATCGATGGTTACCCTATCCGATCGAACTTCGATTCCCGATTTAGGTTCTGTGTCGGATCCCCACAGATTCGCGATGCTCACGCCGGAAAGGGTGGCTGTTCCTAGCAGAATTATCCTGATGGGTTGCTGCTGGCTGAACCCTTGGAGCACCCCGCCGTTCATGGTAAGAGTACCTTGATCTTCAACAATCAATGTACCCGGTTTTCCATCATGGCTTTTGAGGGTGATGCTGACTTGGTCAAGATTCAAGGTACCATAAATATAGATATCATTCGAAAGAATCAGCGTTTTGTCAGAATAGGCCTCTTGACCTGTGATACTCCATGGCTCCGCGCCATTCGTCGGCCATTCCGCGTTTGCTAGATTAGAAACGCTTGGAAATACCATGAGCGCACAGAATATTACCGCCAGGATACTAGATTTCGCACATCCTCGAAACGCATGCTTGAACAACATATAACCACCTCGAGATTTCAAAATGGAAGAACGCAAAAGGAACCCTTCAGGAATGAGAGAACCGATATTCGATATTATCCGTATTACTTTGAGCACTTTCCTGATAGAAAAATAACTTCATTCCCGCTTTCCTCCCCCATTCAATAGAGAATGATATAAAAGTATATATAATTTATTAAGACCACAATTATTAATGGATAGTAATACCATAATCATTATATATGGTAACTATTTCAAATGAACCATTAAGGCTCACCTCCAATGAAATACTTGAATTACCAAAATTAAGAATATCCGCTTGGACTGAATACCTTGGAGAATATCTAGGTTCAATCTCGGGTAAAGGTTTTTTTCATCTTGCTCTTTCCATCAAAGAGAAAAAATATCGAATTTCTGTTCCAATCAAATCCAAGGAAAGGGAAATTTTAGATGTGGTCGAGGTTCTGGATGATTCACCATTCCAGAAACGAAAAAAGAAGATACGGCTTGGAATATTGTTCACGGATGATCCCGATGAACCTATTAGGATGCGAAGGATCTTATAGGCTGAATAATTACAATGATGATAATATATTTGCATGCAAATTATAGTTCAAATCCCATCCCCCGCATGATAATCCATCTCCGATTTTCTGACTATGTAGAATTCCAGCCTATGCCGACCAAAATACATTTAGAGGAAGAGAAGCCTTTGGTCGTTGCAGGGGAGCGATGCTCTGGCGACTTTCCAGATCGGCGCGTTCAAGCCCAAGAACAAGGTCATACTGGCCCCCATGTCCGACTATACCGACCGCTCGTTCCGCAAGCTGGCCCTGTCCTACGACGCGGGACTGGTCTTCACCGAGATGATCCACGCGACCTGGCTGGTCCAGAGGAACCCCAAGACGCTCGACATCGCAAAAGTGGACGGCGGCCCTACCGTGTACCAGCTCGCCGGCTCCATCAAAGAGGACATGCGCGACGCCGCCAAGATGCTCGAGGCCAAAGGTGCACCGCTCATCGACCTGAACATGGGCTGCCCTGACGCGGACCTCAAGGCCATCGGGGCGGGCGTCTACCTGTCCGCGGACATCGAGAAGTGCAAGCGGATGGCCAAAGCGGTCGTGGCTGCTGTGAAGATACCTGTCACTGCCAAGATACGCCTCGGCATCAACCAGGAGACCATAAATTGCAGGAAACTGGGCCTCGCACTGGAGAGCGCCGGCATTGCCGCCGTGACCCTCCACCCGAGGTCAGGCGTCCAGCGGCTCAAGGGCCCTTCCTATTGGTATTACATCAAGGAGCTCAAACAGGCCCTGCACATACCTGTCATAGGCAACGGGGACATCATGTGCCTCGAGGACGCCAAGTTCATGCTCAAGTCCACAAAGTGCGACGCCGTCATGATCGGCAGGGCCGCTCTCAGGACGCCTTACATATTCAAGCAGGTCGCAAGTTACCTTGCCGATGGGAAGATCCTTCCAGAGCAGACCTTCGAGGAGAGGTCGCGGATGGTCCTGGACCATGCGGAGATGCTCGTGAACGACAAGGGCCACAGCCTCGGCATGCAATGGGTCCGGAGGTTCCTGCCCTTCTTCATGGAGGACTTCCGGAGGCCTCCGGACATGGGCCAGTTCGTGAAGGGCATAGACAACCTGAGCAGCCTCAGGAAGGCCCTTGAACATATCGGGGCCTTGAACAAGACCGGTGCCCCGTCAAGAGGATGACCTGGACATCCCTTGGATAAATTCATTATTCAAAACAATATATTGCTGAAGGGAGCAATCCGAACAATATGGCCGAGACAGAGCTCCAACGACTGGACAAGTACAGGTCCAGGGCCGTGTATGCGGCCCTGACGGCCAATGTCTGCATCGCCTTCATCAAATGGCTCTCGTACTACATGAGCGGTTCCACAGCGGTCTTCTCCGAGGCGCTGCACTCGTCGGCCGACTCGGTCAACAGCGTCTTCCTTCTGATAGGCATCTGGTCCTCGAGCAAGCCCCCGGACAACAAACACCCGTACGGCTACGGCAAGGACGCCTACTTCTGGGCCCTCATCGCGTCCATATTCATGCTCGGAGTGATATCCACCACATCGGTCACCCAGGGCTACGAATCGGCGGTCCATGGCAAGCGCATCACCAACGATATACTCGCGATGCTGGGCCTGCTCGTAAGCATATTGCTGGAGAGCATCGCGGTGTCGGTGGCCCTGTCGGGCCTGATAGGCTCGGTCAGCGTCCAGAGCGGCAAGCCGACCTCCTACAGGCACATCGTCGAGGCCTTCCACAAGGCCGAATCCCCGGCATTGAAGCTGGTCATGCTCGAGGACGCGCTGTCCCTGGGCGGCGCCATCATCGCCTTTGTCGCGGTCCTGCTCGTGAGGCTCATCGGCATCCACTCCATCGACGGCATAGGTGCCATGATAATAGGCTTCGGCCTGGGCGGGATGGCCATGGTCCTCGGCTACGAGAACAGGAGCAAGCTCATCGGGGCCTCGGCCACGGACGACATCGAGCGGAGCATCTACGTCACGACGATGAACTATCCGCCGGTCCGCGACATCGTCGACATGAAGACCATGGTCATGGGCCCGAACCGGGTCATCGCGCACCTGCGCATCGAGCTGGACCCGACGATCTCCGTCGCCAAGATGGACAAGATGACCGTGAAGCTCGAGAAGCTCATAATCAAGAACGTCCCCCAGGTCACGGACTGCTTCATCGAGGTCATCGCCGACAAGGACGACCTGGAGCACGGCTACGATTAGCTCACGAGTTCGGTGGGCCTTTCGACGACTTGAATATCCTCTCGATCTCCTCGTCCGAGTGCAGGGCCTCCATCTTCTTGACCTCTTTGATCATGTTCTCGATGGCCCTGATCTTCGGCGTCTCTTCCAGGTCGTCCGCGCTGATCTCGGCCTCCACGCGTCGGCCGCCCGGTGGGCCGACCGGCGTGAAGGGCGACGACCCGGCCTCCATTTCAGGAGGCCGCTCGAGCTCCGGCTCGGTCTCGACCATCGTTTCCGTGTCCCCGGCGGCAGCCTCGCCCTCCGCCCTCTCCGCCTCTATAACCTTCTCCGCCTCCGGCACCGGCTCCCCTTTTAGCCTGGCGATCATGGATTCAAGGTCGGGTTCGCCGTGCCGGGCCTTCTGGGCTGTTTCGGTCCCTGAGGCCTCGACCTCGGCGCCCCGGACCGTCAGGTCCTTGAATGGGCCCCTTTGCACCTCGAGCCCCTTCTTGTACTTGTTGTATCGCTCCTCAAGGGCAATGGCGTAGTCCTTGACCCGCTGCAGGGATTCCTCGAGGGCCGCGGTATAGGTCGTCAGGTCCTTGACCTTCTTGTTGTTCTTCTCCATCTTCCACTCGAAGTAGCGTATTACCTTCTTCATATCGTCGAGGGTCTCGATGATGCCCGAATCCAGGAGGTCGTTGATCATGGCCACGAAGTAGTGGGGGAACTTCTTACCGTACATGGACCTCAGGAAATGCTCATAGCTCTCGTTAATGTAAACGTGGTCCACCTTCGGGTCGAGATTTATCCCCTTCATCCTGTCCCATCGCTTGACCATGGTCGTTCCCCCTGTGACCTAGGGAATAGAATGGCCTCGGGACCTTATCAAAATTGGCCTATTCGACCTCTAGATGATCCTTGCCGCGGAGGTAGGCCACCCTCAATCCATTGGTCTTGGCCCTCTTCCGGAGCTCCGCATCGTTCGTTACGAGCACGGCCTTCAGCTCGAGGGCAGTGGCGAGGATGGCCTCGTCGCCCTTCCCTTTCGAGGCCACGACCTTGAACCTCTTCGCAAGCTGCAGGGCCGCCTTCGCCTTCTTGTCGTCCAGGCGGGAGAGCTCTTCGATGCAGGCCTGAGGGACGTAGACCTCCACGGCGCCGAGATGCCGCACCAGCTCGCCCTCCAGGTCGACCTTGAACTGGAAGGGCATCATCAGTATGTTCGTATCAAGGACGACCTTCGTCAAAACCTTGTCCTCCATGATGGGGCTCAGTTCTTGAGCACGCCGAAGCCGATGAGCCGCCAGCGGCCCTTGACCCGCCGGCTCACCCCGATCCTCTGCTTCATGTCGAAACAGACCGGACGCTTCAGAGAGACCTCGCAGAAGCGCTCCCTGACGCTCTTTACGACGGCCACGGTCGTGGCCGTCCCGATGTTCAGCACGAGGGACTCGTTGGTCTTGATGGGATCGACCTTGAGCTCCTCGGCCATGCCCACGACCCTCTCGAGGAGGTTCAGGTCCATGGTGAAGGATTCCCAGATGGGCGGTAGGTTGCCGGGCTTCCCGACAATCTTGCCGAGCATAGTATCCGCCTTCGTCTGGTGCGGGTCCAGCTCCGTGCCGATGCCGATGAGGCCGCCCGGGTGGAGCTTCTGGAGCTCCTCTCCGCCGGAGATGAGGCTCATGACCTTCGTGTGGATGTTGACCCATTCCTTGCCTTTCTTGTCGCCGGGGGCGATCTCGATCTCGTCCCCGATGCCGACCTCGCCCTGAAGGATGCTGCCCCCGAGGACACCGCCCCTGAGGTCCGTCGGGACCGTGCCCGGCTTGTTCACATCGAAGGACCTGGCGATGTACATGAACAGCGGTTTCGTCCTGTCGAACTCGGGCGTCGGTATCCTTTCCTGGATGGTCTTGATCAGCACGTCCAGGTTCGCGTCGTGGTGGGCGGACACGGGTATGATGGGCGCGTCCTCCGCGACGGTCCCCTTGGTGAACTGCTTTATCTGGTTGTAGTTGGCCGTGCCCTTGACCTCGTCCACGATGTCGATCTTGTTCTGGACGATGATTATCTTCTTGATGCCCACGATGTTCAGGGCCATGAGGTGCTCCTTGGTCTGCGGTTGGGGACAGGTCTCGTTCGCGGCGATCAGGAGTACTGCACCGTTCATGATGGCGGCACCGCAGAGCATGGTGGCCATCAGGGTCTCGTGGCCCGGGGAATCGACGAAGGACACGGTCCTCAGGAGCTCGGCCTCGCCCCCGCACTTCTTGCAGGTCGGCAAGT
>Ga0315295_10001403_pt1 | contig 20665 bp, 24 predicted proteins | sample YL17G14_0_MG_FD_204453 | JGI IMG/M metagenome (GOLD analysis project Ga0315295, IMG submission 204453) | Sediment microbial communities from Yellowstone Lake, YNP, Wyoming, USA - YL17G14_0 | ecosystem: Environmental > Aquatic > Freshwater > Lake > Sediment | place: USA: Wyoming | collected...
TCTCTTGCCGGTCCGGCCTCAGCCGAGAGCTCCTCGACCGTCCCACAAAAGAAGCTGATCCTCACCATCAGCTCGACCCGGTACAGCGTCATTGACCCATTCACCAGCCAAACGGAAGTAAGAGAGGGCGACACCAAGCCGGGGCGTTCCTCGTCACCATCGTGAAACCTGACAGCGGAGTTATAGACACGCTGCCCCCATATATACGGTCGGTTTCGTACAATACTCGCTTCCACTACTTCCTCATCGTGTTCACAGAGCCGGTCAGAACCCTGAACGCGCAGGGCATAACAGTGACTGACCTGACAGGGAGATCCCTGACTCTACGAGAGGTCAGTGTTGCACAAAACTACAGAGACACGGTGACAATCGTTCCGTCGGAGTGGGTGACAAAGTCTAATCCCTGTGTCATTACGATACCTGCCAACGCGGTCGTTTTGTCCAGCGGGATCACCAACGCAGTGACGCTGCAGTTGGGGAACTACAGGTATAACTAGAGCCGTAAGGCCAGACTCATACGACAGAGTGGTTCCTCGGGTACGACCTTGATAAACTGACGCCGGACCACAGCGTTACGTTCCCCCGGTGAGGCAAAGAAGCGGCGCGACGCGCCGCCTCCGACCGGCAAATGCCGTCGTTCACTTTTCACCGCACCACAGACGAGAAACAGCACAGGGAACCGGTGCCTTGAGTGCCCGGGCCTCCCCTTTGTGCACCGCCAGGAGAGACCCGGGCCGAGGGCGCGTACTAGTTACACTGTCCGGCTCCCGAGGACGATCATCCCGACTGCATTATAGGGTATAAGGATGTCTCTGCAGGCCGCGCCCGCCGGAATCCGGATCACCAGATAGTCGGCTCCGGCAAAGGCCAAGGTCCCGCTCACCACGGCGGTGCCCATCATGGGTATCGGAGGCTTTCCAGGCTCGCATTCCAAGGCCAGCGGTATCGGAGTGACGTGTCCGCCACCAGGCGGTATGCCCGGCGTCAACGGAGGCCCTCCCCACGCCGAACCTTCGCCTGGCGAGGGGACCACGGGTGGCGCAGGCGGAGTCGGCGCAGGTGGCGCGGGCGGCGCGGGCGGGTAGGGTGGACAGGGACATGGCCCGCCAATTATCGATGGCGCATGCACGTGCATCAGGTAGACGGCCACCATTTGGCCTACCGCCATCGTAAGCCTCGCCGCTAGAGTCCCTGGCAACTGAAGGGCCACTGGCGTGTCGATAGTCGGCATCGCGTTCTTCCCTCCACTCTTCCATTCTAGTAAACACATTATGTTGCCCGGCTAGTCGTAGTGCAGCCTACGGTTCAGTGAGGAGGACATGCTCCACTGGTCGGGAAAACGTGCTACCTCCGCTTCGACTGGCATGGGAATCCACCGACCGGGCTCGCCAGCGTCGCCAAGGCTTTGCCTGAGGGGTTTTCCGAAGTCGCCCGTCCACTCAATCCGGAAAGCCGGCAGAAGTGGTCGGCACGGACCGGATTTGGTGGTCGGACGCCTCCGGATCAAGTGGTCGCTTCAGACCGGATCGGGTGGTCGGATCACGCCGGAATATGCATCCGAGACGCGGAAGAGGGTCTACGTGAAGCCCGAGATGCTTGAGAACCGGAGACTCTTACGTCGCGACCTTGCCACGCGGAATCCGAGAAACCGCCGATAGGACATCCGCCACCATGCCGCCAGCGCTCTGCTTTGAGTCCTGCAGGTCCCTTCGCAACCACTCACTTCTAAAGATGAATCCAGGCACCGCCCCGATCCTACCCGAATTTCGATAGCCAACTCAAACTCGTCACGCTTTGCACTTGAGGGCATTAGTTTACATAAGATTCCAATGCCCCGGGCTTCTCTGTTTGGGAGGTGGAAGGAACCTTGAATGAACGGTTGCGGCGTGTCATCGAAGAGGACCCTTCGGCAGTCAAGTCTCCAGCACTCTCGTCAGCAGTCTACGTGCCGCTGAGCACCAGGACCAGTGTGACCGCACACGCGCGAAGACAACGCACGAGCAAGACCGCTCACAGCACGAGTGCGCAACCTGTCCGGATACCCTGGGCTGCCCCGCCTACGAGACCGTCCTGTGCGGTAACGGCAGGAAGGGTATCGGCATTCCGGGCGAGCGGCAAGTGAACGACCCGAATCAAGACGTCGGTGTTGACAACCGGATCACACAGAGCGAGACCTCTCTGGCTGCGTTCGGTTCCTATGTTCTGATGGGTTTCAATGACTCCAACTGCGCCATGCCAGGTGGGACAGTGAACTTCTCCAGCATGGCTTTCTCCAGCGACGGGGGCATGACGTGGTGCGACTGTGGTTCCATGCCCCGGCTGTCGGGCGGCAATAACCTGGGCGATCCGGTTGTTGCCGTGGACTCGCAGGGGGTCTTCTATTATACCCACCTCGGGACTACTGGCAATGGCCGGCGCGTCGTCCAACTGAACACCGGAGTAGTGAATCCCAACACTCAGGTCATCAAGATTGGCAAACCCCGGATCGTCGGCGTGGGGGAGCGGTCTGAAGACGTGGAGGACAAAGAGTGGATTGCTACAGGCCCGGATTCCCGCCGCCCTGGGAAGCAGGCAGTCTACGTGACCTGGTCGGACTTCGGGCCGAAGGGAACGACAGTCCAACTCCGTTTCACGAGACTTACTAGTGGGAGGAGGCCCCACGTCCTCGTTCCACCCAAGACTATCGACCCCGGACCTGCTTCGGGTTCCTTTCCCGTCGTAGACGCCTGCGGTAACCTCTATGTCTTCTATGAGGGCTTGGGGAACGGGGAACCGAAGTCGATCCGCATGCTCAGGTCCACCGACGGTGGTGAGACCTTCGGTCGTCCCGTGGTCGTATCGGAGGTAGTCACAGCAGGTGTACCCGTCTGCGGCGCCCGCTTCGGAATCGAGGTTACCGGGCACCAAAGGATCCGCCTCACCGAGTTCCCCCACGCAGCCGTGGGACCCGATAGCACTCTTTATGTGGTCTGGAACGACGGGCGCAACCAGGACGATGATGGAGCGATCGATGTCTTTCTGGCATTCAGCACCGACCAGGGAGATACTTGGATCGTCAAGCAGGTGACGGACAGCCGACGGCATTCGTTCATGCCGTCGGTCGCTGCCGACTACAGGGGAGCCCACGTTCAGTACAGCCAGTTCTGCGGTTCGGGCGGTCCGACCGGCGACAAGACCTTCGCCCTGTTCATGACTTCCCTCAACGTCGAGAAGGGCTTCAGCCGCCAGAGCATGGTGAGCACTGTGTGTTCCCCGGTTCCTGTCACAGACCCCAACTTCGACCCCGTGATTGCGGACTGCTACATGGGCGACTACAACCAGATCATTGCAGGGCACCGGGGTGCGTTGCTGCACTCGTGGGGTGACAACCGGCACGTATTGGACGAAAACAGGAACCCGGATGTCTTCTTCATCCAGACTGGCCCGGAGTGCCCAAAGGGCCCACCACCTATGGGAACACCGTACCGGCAATAACCGGGGGCGTTCCGGACTACTCAGCTGGCCGGAACTGTGCGCTTTTCGCGGCCATCTGTGGGCATTCTGGCGTGGAGGCCGCGGCGGCGGTTTACGCTCACCGGTGAGGGCTTCCCGCTTGGCAGCGCGAATGGTCACCCCAAGGAACTAGCCACAGTGTGAGCCGCTTCTTTCTCGGCGAGAGTCTTGAGATTGGCAATGTACTTCCGCACGGTCCTGCGGAAGCCTTCTCTGAAGATGGCGACGTCCAACGCTTGGCCGATGAACCCGCCCGGCAGCGTGTAATCCATGTTCCACATGAGGCGAGTCGGCGGACCCTCAGATTCCATATGAGTAGATGACCTGAAGTACCCGCCGATAGGCGTTTTGCCTGTGGTTTCCATGAAGTGGTTCTCCGGCTCATAGCGGGTGACTTTGACCGGACTAGCCAAACGTAGACTGACCGGGACATCCTACGGGAGAAGCGTGAAAAGGGGGAGCCCGAATCATGGAGGCCGACGAGACAGCCCACGCCACCTTCGCCGGCGGATGTTTCTGGTGCATGGTGCAGCCTTTTGCCACGCTGGACGGAGTCCGGGGGGTCGTGGCCGGGTACACCGGCGGCCACGCTGAGAACCCGACCTATGAGCAGGTCTGCACGGGGAAAACGGGCCACTGCGAGGCGGTACAGGTCGCCTACGCTCCGGCGGTCGTTCCATACCGCAGGCTACTCGATGTGTTCTGGGACCAGGTCGATCCGACTGACCCATCCGGCCAGTTCGCCGACAGGGGATCGCAGTACAGGACGGCCATCTTCTACCACGATGAGGACCAAAGGAAGGCGGCCGAGGAATCCAAGGCCGCCCTGGAACGGTCGGGCAGGTTCAAGAAACCGGTCGCGACGCAAATCCTGCCCGCGTCCGCGTTCTACCCTGCGGAGGAGTATCACCAGGACTACCACAAGAAGAACCCCGAGCGTTACGAGCGGTACAGGGTGGGCTCCGGCCGCGAAGCCTATCTGAGGAAGCAGCGTCTGACCCGCGAGCAGTACCGGGTGACCCAGGAAAACGCCACGGAGCCACCGTTCAGGAACGAGTACTGGGACAACAAGAGGCCGGGCATCTACGTGGACGTCGTCTCGGGCGAGCCCCTCTTCAGTTCCCTGGACAAGTTCGATTCGGGATGTGGCTGGCCCAGCTTTTTCATGGTGAGGACGGAAGTGAGGAGCTGGCACGCCGACTCGCACCTCGGCCACGTCTTTGACGACAGGCCTAAGCCCACTGGGCTGCGGTACTGCATCAATTCCGTGGCGCTCCGGTTTATCCCTGTCGAGGACTTGAAGGAGGAAGGCTACAGCCAATACCTGGCTCTCTTTCGCGACGGCCAGTAGGGGCGTTGTCTCAGGTTGACTTCTCCCTCCAAACGCGGCGTTAGACTGTCCTGTCGCGGGACTCGCCGCTTCAGGGACCCATACAAAGGGCAAACCAGCACGCGGGGCGAATCCCATCACCCGAAGAGTCCATGGTCCTATCTGCGGCAGCAAAGGGTGTGAAGGGTTCATGGGTGCCCCCCTGACCACCGTGAGGGTCAGATCGAGATCCAGGAGAGCCTAAGTGGGAGCCTGCTTGCCGCCTGGGTGGTCGTGGGGATCCTGTTCGCGGTGTTCCTGGCTATCGGGATTGTAGGCGGCACGGTGGCCGCCATCTCGATTGCGTCCGGCTACGGCAGCACTGCTGATATTGGCCGGGCCATCGGGATGTTTGCTTCCTTCAGCGGAGTGCACCTCTCGGCTCTGATGAACACCTCGACGGTAGCCTCCCCACGGTAGTATGAGCTAGGGGATCCTCCTGGCACTTGTCATCCGCATGTTCCTGAGCTAGGTGGAAAGGTCGCGGTTCAGGCGGAGGACCGTCACGCCGCTCCTTCCCGGAGTGAAGAGGTTGTTCATCCCCTGCGAAGAGGGGAACTAAACCAGGCAGTCCACGAACCTCTACACCGGGAGCAAGTGGTACCGCTTGCAGCCGGGGGTTCTCTCGATCTGGATACCCTGGCTCCGCAGCGGAGCCGTGTTGCCGTGCGGGACAAGACCGTGATGTACCTCCGGGCACGGCCGGACGCAGGCGACGGAACGGTCGGCCATGACGACCTGAGAAACGTTGTCATGGCGTACCTTCCCGCAGACAGGAAGACGCCCCGGCACAAACCGCTGGAGTCCGGATGTTGGACCGGTAGACCGGCGCCTGACAGGCCCGGCGCGTCCTTCTTTTTTGCTGCCGTCTCTTTCACTAGTCCATGAGTCGCGGGGTCACGAAACCTGGCTGGCGGATCATGATCTCCCAAAGGGTAACGCCTTCATTGTCTGCCCCGAAATCGGTCGTCCGCAGGGAGACACTGGGGAAGATCGGTAGTCTAGGTCCGGTGCAGTGACTCCTTGATGCCGCGAATCTGGTTGGGCAGAGCTTGTGGACACCGACAACGGGACGAGCGTCCATCCGCAAGCTTCCTGAAGAATGGCAATTGACTGGCAGGAACCAGCCTTAGTTGATGGAATAAACGGTTGGGGTGGAGAAAGCTCGCGGCAGGGACCGCATACTGGGAGATCGTACGTGGCTTACGAGAGCGAACAAGAACTGATTACACGGGCCAAGTCGGGAGACCAGCGGGCCTTTGGTGATCTATGGGGCCGCTATCAAGAGGCTGTGAAGGGTTACATAGCCGCACGTGTTGATGATGGCGTGGAAGTTGAAGCATTAGTGAACGACGTCGCTCTTATGGTGTGGCAGAAGATATCCTCCTACAGCGAGTGCTGGAAGTTCTACACGTTTGCCAGGTACTGGGCCGGGATAGTTGTGCCCCGCTACTACCGCCGGCAAGGCCGCTGGATGAGCTTTCACCTGCTCCTTGACGACATCACTAAGGGGCCTCCGGAGACCCGGCTCGCCGGCGCCGGCGGGCTGGAGGACTTGGTCGTGCAAGAGGATCAGGGCGAAGCTCTCTCGTCGCAGGAGCATGCCAATCTCCTGAAGATCGCCCTGACAAACGGAGGAAAGCCCCACCAGATCATCTGCTTCGCATACTGCAAACTCATCAAAGGCTGGAGCCCACAGAGGATCGTCCGGGACTTGTCCGATATGAAGTTGAGCGAAATCGAACAACGCCTAGAACAGGACTACCTACGGGAATCCGGGTTGCCTGCGACTGTGGTGACCACCTGCTTCAGTCCTCTTCGAATGGCCGTCAGTGGACAGGCCGGGATGACGTGCCTGCGGAACTACTACGGCGCAAACCCCGAGGACAACGTCTCTGATTGGGCGTACAAGGTGCGCAACAAGACACTCAGAGCGATAGAGCGCGAGAAAGCCGCGCTCGGTGCGAATGTGGGACGCGATGAAGATGAACAAGCGAGCTGACGGATGCATAGCGATGTCCGAGCTAGTCGATTACTTCGATGGTCTCCTGCCGCTTGAGCGGCAGTCGGAGATCGAGGAGCATCTGGCCGATTGCCCAGCATGTACCGCGAGAGCGGTGCGCAGCCTCCCGAACAAAGAAGCCGACGGCGGCCCAATGGGGTTTAGTCAGGCTGAACAGGAGGGGAACCAGCTGTGTTCTTGACTAGAGGCAAGGTAAAGCACCTTCTGTTGACCTTGGGTCCTCCCGCGACCGCGGAGAAACTCGGGCACAAGCTGTCCGGGCCAGCTTTGCGGCTGGTCCTATCGGCGGGGGAGCCCGAGGATGTCCGGAGGAAGGCCATCTCGGCACTGGTCTCCGCCGGAGCGGGAGATGTGTTGATCGCTTCATTGGGGTCCATTCCCAAGGCTCTTCGGGGCTTAGTGTACGATGCCGTGCTGTCGCATTCCGGCGGGCACGCCGTCAAGCGGCTCTTAGTCGAAGCCATGGGTTTGGCGCATCCGGATGTACAGAAGGAGGTGCGGAAGGCGCTCGAGCACCGAAAGGACCCTGCCCTAGTGCCTCTTCTGCGCGAGTGTCTCTTCGATAGAAAGCTCGTCGTTACAGCAAGGATCAGATGTGCTGAATTGCTGGCCCAGAGGCAGGGACCGGCGGCACTTCCAACGCTGATTGAGGCGCTTCGTGGATGCGCCCTTAGCTGGGACGACGAGCTCATCCACCACTTGGTGGCGGCGACGGAAGCTCTTAACGCGTCAGGTCCTGATTACGAGCATGTCCTGATAGACACGCTGAGGAGCATCAACGTCTACGACGTGGGAACCGCGATACGCGAGGCTCTGTCGAGGTTGTCGTGGTACGATGTGAACGCATACCTTCTCTTGCCCCGTGGCCGGGTTGTGGACGCCCTGTCGCGCATAGGGACCTGTGAGGCTCTTTCGGAGATGGAGCAGATGCTAGCAACAACTCTGAAGGGCCTTAGAGAGGGTCTTCCAGGGAACGCGGGGCTCGGCTTGGCCACCGAGCCGGCCACGGCCGTGGCCGATGCCGCAGCGGACCTAATCGCTGATCACGTCAGATGCCTGCAGTGGGGAATCCAGAAGCTGCGCAAGAGGTTGAGCGAAGACGACGCTCGTAGGGTGAGTCTCCTGCACCGCCTGGCGGTCGGATTCCAGAGCCTGCTTACGCGGCGGAGGGAGGAGGAAACGTAGACGGGATGGCGGATGCCTCAACAGCTCGTTGATACCCTTTTCCCGATCCGCAAGGCCCCAGGCGTCAGGTCCACACGGCCCCGCCCCCATTGACTGAAAGAGTATGACGCTTTTCTAAGAAGCGTCGTTACTGTCAGGGGAAAGCCCCACCAGATCGTGGGTCTGTTTCGCATACTACATACTCATCAAGGGCTGATGATTGGGCGTACAAGGTTCGCAACAAGACACTCAGAGCGATAGAGCGCGAGAAAGCCGCGCTCGGTGCGAATGTAGAATGTGATGAAAATGAACAAGCGAGCTGACGGATGCATAGCGATGCCCGAGCTAGTCGAGTACTTCGACGGTCTCCTGCCGCCCGAGCGGCAGTCGGAGATCGAGGAGCATCTGGCCGATTGCCCGACGTGTACCGCGAGAGCGAGGATGGCGCGGTCCTTCCTGGAGAAGTGGTTGCAGCTATCGGCGGCGCGGCACGGCGCCACGTACTGGAGGGAAAGGGCGGAGGCTGCGCTGGAGTCGCTGTCAACTTCCGGGGTGCCCGATTGGGTCCACCGTCGACTGTGCGCATGGGCGAAACGCTGGCGGGGAGCCGGAGAGATCGCCGTGCTCCTGAAATGCGGAGGCCCGCCGGAGATCGAGACAGTGAAACCCCTCATCCGACCCGGCAGTCCCGTTTCTCTCAGCCCAGTGCCAGCGGGGATCCGGGTCCGCGGTGCTTCGGAAGACCAGGTGAAATCCGTGGAAGTCGAGGCGCAGGCTCAACAGGTACGGGTACAGTTGACCTCCGCGGAAACCAGCGACAGAGTCGGCATCAGTGTCGGAGCACCTGCACCCGGAAGCCCCGTTCCCCTGGCCGTGCTTATACCCCTGGATGAGGGTTCTTCTCCCGCTCTGCTCGAGATGAAGCCAGGGCCGGGTACGCGGCAATTCACAGCCGAAGCTGGCGGTCTCCGACGAGGGGCTTATCTTCTTCTAGTTGAGCCAGCACAGACAGGAGTGCACCAGTCATGAAGCTGGTTGTGGTCCGCGGCAATGACCTAGGGAAAGAATGGCCAGTGCAAAGTGGATCGCCTACCGCGATCGGACGAGCTCATCGGGACGTCTCCGTCGTGGATCTGGCCCCAGACCGGTACGTCTCCCGTACCCACGCTCGAATCTGGGAAGACTCCGGACAGTGGTGGCTCGAAGACCTCGGCAGCAGGAACGGGACCCGGCTGTGTGGACGGGAGATCGCAGGCGTCGGTCCGGTCCCTGTTGACCCCGGCATCCCCATCAGGGTGGGCCGTACGATCCTCATCCTGGCGCCCGAGAACTGGCGGCGCCTAATCGTGGGGAACCTTTCTGTCGAGTTCCGGTTCGCCGAAGTGATCGGCCTATCGCTGGCCCACAACGGACTTGGCCCGGTGACAGGGATGGTTGCCCGCAACGACTCGAAGGAAGTCACAGCAGATACCCCGGTTGGGTTCAGCATACCAGGCTATGGGTCGTCGGACGCCGTTCTCATCCCATCGCTCAGACCTGGCCAGGCAGTGTTGGTAGGCTCCCCGCAGTTCCACTGGGCCACTGCGGTCCTGGAGCGCCAAGTGGAGAGAACGCGCACCTACATGCATGTTTCGGCGGGTAACCGGACGATCCCGAACGACTGTCTGGAAGTCGAGGTGCTGGCATACAACGAGTGGTCTTCTCTCGTCGAGCACCGCGACTCGCTTGCCTCGTTCGTTCTCCCTAACCATCCGGCTGTTGCGCGGCTTGCGCATGATATCCGTCAGAGCCGGGGCGTCTCTGCAGTCGCTGGAGGCAGGGACCTGGTCGCCGCCATATATGACTTCCTGGCCAAACAATGTGACCTTGTCTACGCAGCTGAGCCTCCGTCGTTCGAACGCCTACGGCAGAAATTGAGGCTTCCACACCACGTTATGCCCGCGGCGAACAACAGGCGCGGGGAAGGGACCTGCATTGACCTCGCGCTGTTAGCTGCGGGTTGCCTTGAGAACCTCGGGGCTGAAGCGGTCATCATCCTTGTTGACCTGGGGAGCTGTTGGCACGCACTGGTCGGAACGAAAGGGCCGGAGAGAGACGGGCGTCTCGCCTCCGATCCCCCGGTTGACAACCTGATCGATCCAACAGGGTTCTCCCTCCACGACGGCAGAAAACTGACGTTCCAGGAGGCTCGGCAGCGGGCTGTCGAGACGGTCTTGAGATACCGCATCGCTTGCACGATCGACATTGGTTCATGCCGTGCCCATGGGCTATTGCCTCTGCCCTTCGCCGGCGAACCTGTGCTGGGCGACAGGGTCATCCATGCCTTGGACCTTGCGAAGAGCGTCGCTGGTAAGCGGCAGCGGCCGAAGGTCGGTGCCTCCCACCTTCTCCTGGCGATGCTAGGGTCTCACGGCGGCGCGACTGCCCAGGTTCTCAACCGTCTGGGTGTACCGCTGAACCGGTTGGCCGGCGTCGCGGACGATCCAGGGGAGCTTCCTGGAGCGACTGATCCAGGGGAGAGCTACCACGTCGACATGGCGCTGGCCGGAGCCAGACAGCTCGCCAAGAGGTGTGGGGCGCCGTCCGTCGAGGAAGAGCATCTCTTGGCGACACTCATGGAACTGCGGAGCAAAGCGGTATCGGAACTGCTGAGGGTGATCGGGTCATCACCGGAACAGGTCTTGATGGCTCTGAGCAAGTTGCACCCTGAAGTCGTCAGCAAGGCGACTGATTGGCTGGCGGCTTCCGAGGAGCTGGGCAACGAGTGGCGGCGAGGTGAGCGGAGTGAAACCTGAGATGCTTCTGGAAGAGGGAGACATCCTGAGGGACACATACGTCGTCGAGAGGTTCATCGGTGAAGGAGCCTTCGCCGAGGTATACCGAGTGAGGCACCGCTTCTTGGGGCGCCAGGCGATCAAGGTCATGAAATCAGAGCGCACGTCTCAGGTTGAAGTCGAAGAAATGCTCTCGGAGGCCGCTCTCCTCTCCCGCATCGGCCATCCCAACATAATCCGCGTGTATGATGCGGGGTTGGTGGAGACCCGTCTCGGCACTCGCGCTTACTTCACCATGGAGTACATCCCCGGCGGGAACCTTGACGGTTTCTGGCGGTCACACGGCAGAGAGTTTGTGCGACTGACGGACACGGTCGAGATCGTGAAGCAGATCTGTCGGGGACTGGAGGTCGCCCACGCTCAGGACCCACCCATCGTCCACCGTGACATCAAACCCCACAATGTGCTCGTGGGCTATGACGTGACGGGCATCAGGGTCAGGATAGGAGACTTCGGGCTCGCCAAGAGGGTGGACCCGATCAGTCTCTTGGCCAGCGCCAGAGGGACGATCGGTTTCAAGCCGCCCGAGTTCCTCTCGGGCGCGGATTCCACGGCCAGCGACGTATGGGCGACGGGCTGCGTGCTGTACCTGCTTCTGACAGACAGGATGCCGTTTCCGGAGAGGGATTCCGAGTGGGACGTCGGCAAGCTTGAGCTCCCGCCGCCCAGCAAGTTCAACGTCCGAGTCGATGAGCTGCTCGACGCGATCGCCGCCAAGAGCCTTGCGGTGGACCCAGCGGACAGGTACCGGCACGCTGGCGAGATGGTGCGCGATCTTGGGAAGTGGAGCCCAGGGGCTGTTGCCACGCCTCTCGCCTCGCCGTTGCCTGAAGGACCGCTGAAATCGGCTGCGCCACAGCTCGGAGACGAGCAACGCGACCCCGAAAGAATGGTCGAGGAAGCCACGAGCCTGAGCCTCCAAGCTGGCAGGTTAATGGAGGCAGCTGACATTCTCGAACAGGCCTTGAACCTGAAACCACAGCTGAGAAGCAAGTACGAGTACCAGGTTCGCCTCTGGCGACGGGGAGTGCTGATGTGAGGTGGTCTGAGTGAGCGAGCCCATGCGGGTTGCGAACTGGCCGGATCTTCTGAGCAGTCTGCAGCCGGACCTGTACAGGTCCAACGCTTACCGCCTGCTGGGGCTGAGCGTGGAGGCCACAACGCGGCAGATTGACCAGCGATCGGGGCTTATCAAGGTGGGTATGGCGGTGGACTCGGACAGCCCCCTGTCGACGCTCTACGGCCCTCCGACTCCCGAGGAAGCCGAAGCAGCAGCGAAGCACCTCCACGACCCCGTCAACCAGTTCTTTCACTGGCTTTTCTGGCTATGGACGGCTGAAGAGAAGGGCGGTGCCGCCGGGCCTGATGACATTGTCGCGCTTCACGATTCGGCGATCCTGAGCCATGCGAAAGCGCTGGCGTCCGAGGAGACCGCCCGTGCTACCAAGGACAAGAGCGCGCTGGGACAGGAAGAAGCTTTGTGGGGGGAATGCCTGGGTTGCTGGGAACAGGTCGTCTTCAGAGAGGACTTCCTGACCAGGCTATCCGAGCGGGCTGAATCGCTTGACGACCCCCGGCTGACCAAGCACCTGATCGAGGGTACAGAGATCATCCTGCCGGCCGCGCTCCTGGCTCTGAACGGGCGCCAGGCGGTGCGAGCCTCCGAGGATGGCGACCGGGCCCGGGCAGAAATGCACGTCCGGCTGCTGAGGTCGCACTTCCAGAGCTGGGACCAGGAACGCGCGGCCGAGGAGGCGGTCGCCCGGGTCCGCGATTCTCTGCATCAGATGCTGGAGGAGGCAGGAAGCGACTGCTCAGACAACCCGGCCAAGCTAGCGGGCGCGTGCGCCGACCTCCTGTCACGGGCGGAGAAACCGCTTCTGACGCTGGATCTCGTGCTTCCGGTAGGTTACCCTGCGATCGAGATGCACCACGACGAGGTCGCGCTCAAGGTTCTGGAGATGCAGATCGCCTACGCCAAGGCCACGGACGACTGGCGGAGGTCTCTTGACCTTCTCCAACAGGCAGCTGCGGTTGCCCGCGGGGATCAGGCAAGAAGCCGCCTTGCAGAGAACACCACAATCGTCCAGCGCAACTTGGAGTCCTCTACGTGTTGGTACTGCGGGAAAGCTCCCGCGGAGGAAGACTCCTCCGTCCCGGTCTCTCTCTACAGGGTCGTTGAACGAACGTCCGCCTCGAACGACGTGAACGTTAGGTGGGGGGAGTTCGACCTCAAGATCCCACGCACGGGGACATGGTCTACGCCAGCGCAGGTGAACGTGAGGTGGGAGAAGCTGGACCTCAGGATCCCGCGATGCCGGCGCTGCAAAGCAGTGCTTGAAGGGCCCGCCCGTGGGATAATGGTCATGTGTGCGATTAGTTGGGTCGGCATCGGACCTATTCTCGTCTTCCACTTCTTGCCTCGTTGGGGTATCCATGTGTCCTCCGCAGTTGATCTGGCGTTGTTATTCGTGCCATGCATTGCACTCGGCGGCCTCTATTCCTGGATTCCAGGGATGCTTGGAACCAATGACCGAAATCTGACGGATTACCCACGAATCAAGGAGCTGCAAGCCGAAGGCTGGCAAATCGGAGAGAAGCCTCCTGGCGTGAGCTAGTGGGCGACCCGGTCACCATGCATCAAGAAGAGGGAAGGACGATGTTGCGGAGGTTGAGAGAGATGATGCTGCTTCCTGGGTTTCTGATCCCTGGTCCCGAATGGTCCGGGGAGTGCTGATGTGAGGTGGTCTCCGTGAGCGAGCCCATGCGGGTGGCAAACTGGCCGGATCTTCTGAGCAGTCTACAGCCGGACTTGTACAGGTCCAACGCTTACCGGCTGCTGGGGCTGAGCGTGGAGGCCACAACGCGGCAGACTGACCAGCGATCGGGGCTTATCAAGGTGGGTATGGCGGTGGACTCGGGCTGGCGGATCGGAGAGTGGCCCGTGATTTGATCCGGGGGGCGGCTCTGCCACCGCGCGTCAAGAAGAGGGGAAGACGATGTTGCGGAGACTCAGAGAGATGATGATGCCTCCCGAGTTCCGGATCCCCGGTCCCGAATGGGCCGGAGAGTGGCTTGAGGGGCTTTCAGAACTCTTGAAGCTGGGGCAGCCGAACGAGCGGCGTGACGAGGATGGGGCGATGGTAGCGAGGGTCGCGGTATCGCTATGGCGGGCCAGGCAGAAGCTCTCGAGTCCGGGGGAAGCCGAACTCCTGGGGGATCTCGGCAGGCTTGTGGATTCGGCGTGGGATGTCCTGCTCCAGGCCGGGGTCGAGGTGACCGATCACGTGGGGGAACGGGTCACCGGTGGGGAGGCCTTCCACGTCCTCGCGTACGAACCAGCACCGGGTCTGCTGCGGGACCAAGTGATCGAGACCGTTCGGCCGACCGTCTACTTCAGAGGTGCTTTGGTCCAGGCGGGACAGGTCATTGTAGGCAAGCCGCCAGAAAGCGGAGGGAACCAGCATGGCTAGCAGCATGATTAAGGGCATTGATCTGGGGACCACGAACAGCTCGATCGCTGTCCTCGATGGGATCACCCCCCGGGTCTACGACAACAACAGGGGCGAGAAGTGGACGCCCTCAGCGGTGTGGATCGACCCCGGAGGGCATCTCTTTGTCGGCAAGCTGGCCAGACAGCACGTGGAGGACGATGAGGGCAATTGCGCGGTCGAGTTCAAGCTGCTCATGGGGAGCGGCATGGTCTATACCTTTTCCTCCAGCGGCCGCTCGGCGACACCTGAGGAGCTATCCGCCGAGGTCCTGAAGTCCTTGAGGGAAGATGTTGAGAGAGCCGGAGACGACCTGACCAGCGCGGTGATCGGGGTACCGGCGGCGTTCGACCAGGCGGCATGCCATGCCACCGAGGTCGCAGCCAAAATCGCTGGCATCGGGTTTACCGTCCTTCTCCAGGAACCTGTCGCTGCCGCGATGGCCTACGGGTTCCAGAGCACTGGGAGCCGGGAACAGTGGCTCGTCTACGACTTCGGCGGAGGCACTTTCGACGCCGCCGTGATCCAGCTGAGGGACGGCATGATCAAGGTCCTGAATCACGCCGGTGACGACAACCTTGGAGGCAACGACATCGACTGGGCCATCGTAGACAAGATACTGGTCCCCGCGCTTACCTCCCGGTACTACTTGCAGGATTTCCGACGAGGACCCCAATCGAGATGGGCGTCCGCCTTCGCCAAACTCAAACTGCATGCGGAGGAGGCGAAGATCCTTTTATCCCAATCTAAGGTCGCTCCCATACTGATTAACCCGCTGTGCCAGGACGGGACCGGCAAGTGGATTCGCTTCGAGTATTCGCTAGAGAGGAGCGAGCTCGAGTCGCTTACGGGACCCTTTATCAGACGTACCATCGAGATATCAAAAAGGGTCTTGCAGGAGACGAGGCTCTACAACCCGGGAGCCGTACAGAGGATCATCTTGGTCGGCGGACCCACCAAAATGCCTCTCTTAAGGAAGATGCTTCAGGAGGAGACGGACATCCCGTTGGACTACTCCGTCGACCCAATGACAGTTGTGGCCCAGGGGGCAGCTATATTCGCCGCAACCGTCAAAGCTCCCGACAGCAGGGCGAACCCGGAACCGGGCCAGTACGCGGTAGACTTCGAGCATGAGCCCGTCGGCATCGAGCTGGAACCCCAGGTTCCCGGAGTCGTGCGTCCGCCCGATGGCCACAGAGTGGATGGACTGTCCATCGAGCTGATCGAATGCAAGACGGGCTGGCGTACGGGGAAGATCGCCCTCAGCAAGAACGGAGCATTCGTGGCCACACTCAAAGCCGAGAAGGGTCGCCAGAACGTGTTCTCGGTCGAACTCCTGGATGCGGCCGGGAGGCTGCTGGATGCCGCGCCGCAGGAGATCCACTACACCGTCGGAAACGCGCCGGGCGACCAGACGATAATCCACTCCCTGTCAGTGGGCCTGGCGAACAACGAAACGCTGGTCCTCTTGAGGAAGGGCGAGGCTCTTCCCGCCAGAAAACGAGCCTTCCTCCAGACGGTCTCCCATGTTCGAAAGGGCCAAGAAGGAACGCTGCTGCGCGTGCCACTCGTCGAGGGGGAGAACAACCGGGCTGACCGCAACAGGCTTGTTGGAGCCCTCGAGCTTACGGGGAAAGAGGTGAGCAGAGATGTCCCGGCGGGGAGCGACGTTGAGGTAACGATCGAGATGGATGCGTCGATAGGCATCAGAGCTGGGGCGGATATCCCCATCCTTGACCAGCATTTCCCGATAGACGTGAAGCTCCAGAGGCCGGAGCCGAAGCCCGACGAGCTAAGAACCAAACTCGACCGCGAGAAGTCAAGGCTGCAGCAGCTGGAACTCGACGCGCAGAAAGTGCAAGCGCAAGAGGCGAGAGAGTTTGCGGAGCAACTGCGTCCTCAAATGGAGTCACTCGAAGAGTCCTTCCAGAATGTAGAAGCGGATCTCCACGCTGCCCAGAAGTGCCAGGCCTCGTTGCTAGAAGTGCAGGTACGCCTTGACCAACTGGAACAGCTCCTGGAGTGGCCGAAGGCGGTGGCCGACTCCGAGGAGGCAATTCGAGGGGTCCAGGAGGTTGTCGACCGGTGGGGTGAGCCAACCGAGCGGAAACAGCTGGAGACCGTCAAGGAGCAGATCCGCGCAGCCATAGGCGCACACGACCTGGATGCCCTGAAGAGCCGGACCGGACAGATCAGGTTCGTGGCACGTGCTGTAGCAGATCGGCGACCCGAGTGGTGGACCGGCATCCTCTCCCACCTTCTGGACGAGGCGCCCCGGATGACAGACCAGGAGCTGGCGGGACGCCTTTTCGAGCGAGCTGCATTGTACGCAAAGGCCAAGGACGTGGAGGGTCTTAAAGCGTGCGCCTTGCAGCTACTCCGGCTGCTGCCTGAAGACGAGAGAACGCGGGCCATCATGGAGGAGTTCCGCAGCACAGTCATGTCCGCAGGGGTTGGGAGGGGGTAAGCGATGTGCCCAGCCGGCAGTCCAGGTCGTTCCCGCAGCCAGTCTAGTTCTCTGAGGGCGGCGGCTCAGTTCATAGTCGCCGAGAGGGCAAGGCGTCTCGCGGCCCAGGGAGACCTGCATGGCTCCTTGGACCTCCTGGATGCCCTCGTGGGTGACGACGCCCCTGATGTCGACGTGCATCCAAAGGTCCTGGATCTCGCCGCGAGGGTGCAGGCCGGGTTGGGAGAGTTGGAAGCTGCCCGAGGTCTATGGACCCGCGCCGCTCGGAAGGATCCCGGAGATGCAGGCTACGCTCGAGCTCTGAGGCGCTGCGAACGGGCTCTCAAGCCTGGAGTCGCGGGCTTGGCAGCCAGGCGCGCTTTGTCACCAGTGCTTGTGGCCGGGCTGCTCATCTGTCTCGTTGCCGGTACCTGGCTTGGTACCTTGGCGTCCAGCAGCCGGCATGCCCAGTCCGGGATGCGGCAGCAGACAATCACGACCCCCTCGCCTGCAGACGTGCTCCGGCAAGAGGCTTCCGGGCTCCTCCGCTCGCTACTGGTGGCATCCAAGCTGCAGGTATCAGTGACCGAACCGTGCGTCCTCGTGGTCTCGGGGCAAGTCGAGACACTGAGAGAAAGGTATGAGGTGGAGCAGAGGTTGGCGGGTTTGCCGGGTGTGACGGCGATCGACGTTTCCAGGGTAGGTCTCGTCCCCTTCTACGTGGTGGAACCCGGGGATACCCTGTGGTCCCTGGCCGACCGGCTGCTAGGAGATTCGCATCAATGGCAGGCGCTCGCGGGGGCCAACGATCTGAAGCCGCCTTATACGATCAGTCCAGGGGATCGCTTGAGGATACCCTGATCTGTAGGCGGGCCTGACGGCTGATCCAAACGAAGCGGCGGGATGTAAGACGCAGGCTGAGGCTTCTCGGGAGCACGAGCGGAAGGAGGTGGTTGCTGGCTGCTGACGAGACAACCGGCGTCCGGGGTTCTGAGCCCATCCTAGAGCCAACTCAAGCAGGGCTTGGTCGTCCCACCGTGGGTTACGGAAAGCCGTGTCCCACGAAGGGATCCGCAGCCCGGGAGAAGGGGTGAAACGATGGACGAGAAGACAAGCCGGGGAAAGGGCACAACTAACCGGTTCTTCCTCCCGACGTGCCTGAATTGCGGCAGCACTATGGAGAAGATCGAGGACTGGGGTCTGGCAATGCAGGGTGGCTCCTGTAGATGTCCTCGTTGCGGAGAGCAACACGACGTGCTCATCGTGGGCGGCGTACTGACTCTCAGGCGTATGAGCGTGCCAAGAGGTTACGCGGGCCCCGTCGAGAGGCAATTCCGCCACCACATGTAGAGAAGGGGGCGCAGTATGTTTCGCGAACGCATACAATGCTCGATATGCGGCAGACAGCTCGAGTACATGGGGGATCCGAGCTAGTGCTTTTCTCGAGGCGCATCGGTCATCGGCTCGAGGGCGACGTTGAACGCCATGGAGCAGTGGCGCGGTCTTGTATGCCCTCACTGCAAACGAGTTTACTGCGTGGACTGCATCGAGTTCGAAGGGCTGCGGCCCAAGCCCTGTCCCAAGTGCGGTAAGGAGCTTCTGCCAGCGCAGAGGCAGTACTTGTCGCAGGCAGGAATCCTGTGACGAGGTTCCGTTGAGAGATGACAATTCGGCCCAGCGGTCAGCCTCGTATGCGAGCCACCATGAGCGTGTTTCACGAGGCCCCTCGACGACGACGGACCTAAGCCGACCGGGCTGAGGTATTGCATCAATTCCGCGGCACTCGGTTCATCCCCGTCGAGGACTTGGAGAAAGAAGGTTACGGGAAGTACCTCGCCTTGTTCCGGAGCGCTAGTTCACCCGCTTGACGAAGTACCTTATGACCGTCCTCAGCTTGTCCGGCTCAACGCGCCGGGGGTCGCCCATATAGATCTCGCGGTGCATGTGCCCCACCCGCGTGAGGCCCCCGGATATGCAGAACTGGTCCATCAGGGCGAAGCTGGCGGGTTCCGCGTCATATGGTCCCACGTGAGTCATCTGGACTGAAAGACCGTCGGTGATGGTCTTGAGCTCGATGCCTGACAGGTCAGGCGCGTCCTTCTTCTTGGCCGCCATCTCTTTCACGAGGCCGATGAGTTCCTGGGTGACGAAGTCCGGCTGGCGGATCATGATCTCCCAGACGAACTTGCCCTTGTCCAGCTTCACGTCGGACCCCATGCCGGTCACGCCCATGTCCCAGAGCCCTTCTAGCGGGAATACCGTGTAGGGGTAATAGCCCTCTGGCTGGATGCCCTTCTTGGGAAGCATCTTCACGCCGTACGTCACCGCATACAGCGCGCGCATTGCCGACTGAAACTCAACGTTGTCGTTCGGGTTGCCATGTCCTTTGACCGTCGCATACAGGGCAGGGGGGACGTCGACCAGCACGGGCTTGGTCGGCGGAAGGTAAAGGTTCTTGAAGTCCTTCTTGTAGTCCAGGTTTTTCATCGGCTGCACTCCTCGTATGCTTTGACTTGTACCCGGTTCTGTTGGGTCGGGTACTTGAACCCAGGGCGGCTCCCCTGACACAATCGTGTTAACGATCCGGGCGAGTCTAGCGCCTCCTGATGCGCGCTTTGGCGCGGCTTCTTTGGTGAGAATGACTCCCTGGCTCCCGGCGCCTGAGTTTTGACTCGTAGGATGTTCGGACAGGCCGCCGGGCCGCAGTATCAGCAGCTGCGGGCTGCACCCGCCGGCGGCCTCGTTCAGTTCTAATAGGTTGCGAGGTTGAACGCGCGCCGGGATGTCAGGGTCCGCCCAAAACTGATCGGGAAAGGAGTGATCCTCGTGTCTCAAACTCTGTTTGATCGACGTGAGTTCGAACTCTTGCGAAGTTGCCCTTGTGGACGACCAGGGAAAGCAGATCGGTCGCTCCTTCTCGGTCTCTAACGACCTTGACGGAGCCTCTAAGATAGGCGAGATGATCCGCACGACCGCCGAAGCCAACCAGGCAAGAGAGGTCAGGATCGGGCTCGAGTCGACATCGGTCTACGGCTGGCATCTCAGGGACTTCCTCTTCGACTTGGACTCCCTGAGGAAGCACTCGCCCCTCGTCTACGAGATTAATCCTTCCATGGTGGCCACTTTCAAGAAGTCCTACTCCCACAAGCCCAAGACCGATTCCCTTGACGCCTACGCCATTGCCCAGAGGGTGAGGTTCGGCGAACTCAGGCCCTACTCCAGGACGCAAATGACCACGGCTCCCCTCCAGCAACTCACCCGGCTCCGGCTGCATCTGGTCCAGACGCTGACCACTGAGCAGACCCGGGCCCTGAACCTCTTGTTCCTCAAGTTCTCGGCGTACAAGCAGGCCAATCCCTTCAGCGACCTCTTCGGCAAAGCCTCGACTGCCGTTCTGGACCAGTTCACTTTGGAGGAATTCGCCGGTTTCAGCGTTGAGGAGCTGGCTTCCTTCATCGCAAGGAACGGGAACAACCGGCTCAAGGATCCTGGAGAGTCTGCGAAGGTCATCCAGTCCGCGGCCAAGCGTTCCTACCGTCTCAACCCCAAGATGCGGGACGCCGTGGGCGTGACCTTGAGCCTCACCCTTCAGAACGTGGAGTTCCTCAGGTCCCAGGTCAAGAAGGCCGACGCCGTGATCGAACGCGAACTCCAAGCCTTCCCCCAGACCCTCACCACCGTCCCTGGCATCGGCCCGGTCTTTGCCGCCGGGATGGTCTCCGAGATCGGCGACGTGTCCCGGTTCAAGGACCACGGGGCTCTGGCTCAGTACGCCGGGCTTACCTGGACCAGGTACCAGTCAGGCGACTTCGAAGCCGAAGAACACTCCCTGACCAAGACCGGGAA
>Ga0315295_10001405_pt1 | contig 20646 bp, 17 predicted proteins | sample YL17G14_0_MG_FD_204453 | JGI IMG/M metagenome (GOLD analysis project Ga0315295, IMG submission 204453) | Sediment microbial communities from Yellowstone Lake, YNP, Wyoming, USA - YL17G14_0 | ecosystem: Environmental > Aquatic > Freshwater > Lake > Sediment | place: USA: Wyoming | collected...
CACAGAGAGCATTATCATTGAGCACATTATTGCAGCCCGGCCTTATCCACATATTTTCCTCAGAGAAGAAAAACACATCAGCTTTACTTCTTGTTACGTCGGAGAGTTTCAGAACCCCGCCACCGGCGGCTCCGCTCGTTGAACCGAGGTAGGCATTCATACTATAGTTGTAGAAAGGAACAACGGGATTGGAAGCGACATGGTTTGGGTGGTCCTGCCCCAGATATTTAGCGAGAACTTTGAACGCTGGGCAGAGGTTGATATTTTTATTGACCAGATACGGCCAGAATGGGCCATCCGGAGGGTATCTGGGGTCGTGCCATCGACAATACCGCTCATAGCCGGCAACAGGCTGCTCTGTTTTAACCAGAGAAGTCCAGGCTATAGGGTAGCGGTTATCAAAATCATCTAAATACATCGCCTGGGCCAAGCCATACTGGCGCAGATTGGCCCTGCACATTACTTCCCTCGCTTGCTCCCTGACTCGCATCAGTGAGGGCATCAGTATTGCCATTAGTATTGCGATGATTGCGATTACCACCAGAAGCTCTATTAAGGTGAACCCTTTGTGTTTGCTCATCATTGCACGTCTCCCTGAAATTATGGTCGTTTTGCTCCTGAACCCCAGCAGCCAGCTTGGGACCAAAGAATGTCATCATTATTGCTCTGGTTAGGGTAGGGACTTGAATCAGAGAAAGCATCCATATTTTCCAGCGCCCATTTGCCATACTTGATAGTGTCACTGTCTTTCCACTTCCTGGCCTCAGCGTGCCCATCAACGTAAGAAAAGGCGGTGCCGTCAGCGTGCCGTATTGGAGGCGGGTCCCACCATTCATCTTTAACGGCCCAGGTAGTCCAGCCGCCTAATGTGGCGCCGGCAGTCCCGCCGTCATCGAGAAAAACAAACCTGTATGGGGCGTCTTTGATAGCGGTTTTCTTTGTAAGCATTACTCTCTTGTCATCCCAGCCTTTGCAATTCATAGCATCGACTATTGTATAAAGCCGGTACTCATCCCTGCTTATCCTTCCGACCGGACAGCTATAGACTTTAATAGTTTTGGTGAATGGATACAGCGATCCATCTATAATAGCCTGTTTTTTCTGAGCGGCGGTAGTACCGCTCGCCCAGTCTTTGAGCACCCAGGCACGATTGTGCACGCGATCCGACGAATATTCCTCAGTATCGCCATTGACAAGCTTGTCGTCGTTCTCATCTGCGTACATAATCCAGGCAAGCTGCAGGCTTCTAAGATTGTTAAGGCAAACAGAGCGCTTGCCCTGCTCTCTGGCGCGACTCAGTACGGGCATCAGTATTGCCATTAGTATTGCGATGATTGCGATTACCACCAAAAGCTCAATTAACGTAAAAGCCCTTCGAGTGCGAATAATCATACGCTTTCCCTTTTTATCTTAAAAAATAAGTTTTCCAAATAACATTTCGTAGTAACAAAGGCCGGCTCTACCGGCCCAGCTTTTTTAGCACGATGGTCGCTTTTCAGTAATCCTTGAACTTTTTCATCCAGGCTGGCCAATTTGGCTGGTTGCCGCCGAATGTGGTCCAGAGCCCCCCCGTGTTGTAAGTCTTATGCCACTTCAGGGTCCACAGCTCCTTAATTCCCACATTTCTTACGGACCAGTCCAAAAAGGCGCTGTTTATGAAACCCTTGTGCCGGTTAATGCAGGCCCGCCTTATATGATTCGCCGACTCCCAGGGTATATCCTCCGTTGGTGGAGGTTGGTCAGTTTCAATCGGCCAGAGGTCGAACCGCATCGCATCTATAAGTAGTGGGACATTATTTGCGCCTTTAACACTGGCTATCCTCCAACAATCTTTAGTATTTCGTCCACCTTCAAATGCGTATTCGGTGGACTGTGGGTTGAGGACGTAACCATTCAGGCCATAGCTGCCGGCGATGCCGGGTCCTACACCTACAGGCCCCAAACCTGCGTGATCTTGGTCGGTAAAGTAGCCCCAGGCGGAAAACGTATTCCACGCGCCAACTCGGTCGCCCCACAGGTCAAGAAGAGGTTTTGTAGCTGTCGGGCAGAACCATATCTTTGCATTCGCGGGACTCCTCCATCTCGGCTCCAGCTCCATTATCCACCAGAAGCCCTGGTTACCTTCTCCCGTAAAGAAACGCCCATCGTTGTTTTCCGTATGCATCGCAAAGATGAGGTTCCATTGTTTCAGATTAGCCCGACAGGTAACATTTCTGGCCTGTTCCTTTACGCGTTGCAGCGCCGGCATCAATATCGACATTAGTATTGCAATGACGGCAATTACAACCAAAAGTTCGATTAAAGTGAACCCGCCGAGCTTATGGCGGGTAAATCCTCTTTGTCTGCTCATAATAATCACATTCCCTCTTTTAACGTAATCACTGTTCCAGCAATCCGTTTATAATAGGATGCGCAAAATAGAGATTGTGTTCTGTTAATCTCTAACTTTTGCCATATTTAATTATACCTTGCGAACCCCTTAGAAAAACTATCTCTAACGCGGGCAAGCACAGAAATTATACACCAAATCCGACTTTCTTGCAAGATTAAAATCCGCAGTTTAAGCGATAAAAGGGTGCGATTCATCTTTGTAGGTAGATTACCTTTATGCGACGTGGCACGGGCTTCCAGCCCGTGAAAACACGGCCAAGATGGCCGTGCCACTGGGAATCCATTTTTTATTTATAAACGTGAATCGCACCCGCGATAAATCAAAGTTAGCAGGCAGCTTATGACGGGGCGGTCTTTATACCCAGAGGTGCACGTAGCCGGCGTATAAGGGCATAGGTTCGATAAGCACCGGCGAAAATCCACATTTTCTTGTAAATATCGGCGATTTTAACACTTGAGGAGGATGCGAGCATAACGAATCACTTTCGGTTCAGGTGGTCGTAAGATAGGTTTGCGAGGGCGATGTAGTCATGCGGCCAGAGCTGTTCAGGGCGTTGCGTTGGGTCGATGGAGCATTGCCGAAAGATGCCGGGCCAATCGGGAATCGACGCAAGTTTGTCACGAGCGAATTTTGTGCAGGCCTTTAGCATCTTGCGGCGATGACCCATAAAAAGATTTACGATGTTACTGAGAAGCTCCATATCCCGAATCCGCTCTATTTTATCCTTGCTGCGAACAAAACTTACCATTGCCGAGTGAACCTGCGGGGCAGGCCAAAAGACGGTTGGCCTTAAAACTCTTATGGTCCTCACGTTACCGGCTGCGGAAAGGTATATGCTCAAGGTGCCGTAGTCGCTGCTGCCTGGAGATGCTGTCATCCGGTCAGCAACCTGCTTCTGGACGGTAACATACATAGCATCTGCGACCACAGGGCCTGTAAGCAGATTCAGCATTACAGGGGAAGCGACGTTGTAAGGCAGGTTTGCTACCAACAGGGTTCGACCCGGGCATTTTTGGCGGGCAAGGGTCAGTGCATTTGTAACGATGCGGCTGATAGTGCTTTTATTTTTGAGGATATCGGTATTGACAATCTCGACATTTTCGCAGCTTTCAAGCTCGGCTTCTGCGATTTCTGCAAGGGCACTGTCGATTTCAACAGCAATGACAACACCGGCCCGCTCGGCTAATGCCTCTGTCAAAGAGCCAGTGCCGCAGCCGACCTCAAGCACAATGTCGGTGCTGTCGATATTTGCATAGTCAACCAGCAGGCGCATAAGGTTTAGGTCGATGAGGAAATGCTGGCCGAGGCGCCTTTTGGGAGAAACGCCTGCCGATTCAAGAAGCTGCTGGATTTGGTGTTTCGTTTGCATTGATAGAATGGAGAATTGAGAATTTAGAATGAAGAATTATGCTTCAAATCCTCACCTTTATTTATGAATCCGTGACTTTTTCACAATAGTCGTCAGTATTGCAACCAATTCGTTTGATTCACTGGTCAGGTCACTAATTTTCTTGGGAGAAACAACCCCACTCTCACTCAAAAGTCGAAGCCAATAGTGCGTTTCCCGGGCTTCTTTGAGAGCGATATTGCATTTGAATACAAAATCGCATTTGCTTTGCCCAGCGGATGCCTCTTCTAAATTCGCTCCGATGGAAGTTGCGGATCGCAAGAGCTGCCTGCCGAGGACCTCGGGAGCACCTTTTTGCTCTGCCAGGAACTGATATAGCTTAACAACCCTGCAGGCGAACGAAAAAACTCTTTGTTGAATGTCCCGCCGGCCAGCTTTTTTATTCTGGTCGCTCATTGGCCACTTTGGTCTCTAAATTCTTAATTCTCAATTCTGAATTCTTTTTTGTTTTTGCCATTTGTATGGCGGTAAGGATGGCGGCTTTCATACCGGCTGCGCTGGCGAGGTTTCGGCCTGCGATGTCGAAAGCCGTTCCGTGAGCGGGCGACGTCCTTATTATCGGGATGCCGATAGTTATATTAACGGCGTGCTCGAAATTAAGCAGCTTCACAGGTATCATACCCTGGTCGTGATACATTGCGACGACAGCGTCGAACTCGCCTCTGACGGCCTGTAAGAAAATAGTATCTGCCGGGAAGGGTCCTGAACAATTTATGCCCTGCTCCTGCGCTAGTAGTATCGCAGGCGATATTATTCGCTGCTCTTCGTCGCCGAACTGGCCGTTTTCGCCGGCGTGCGGATTCAATGCGGCAACACCAATCCTGGGATTGTCGATGTTAAAATACTGCTTTAGCACATCATTCAACAGGTCTATCGGCTCAAAGACACAGCCGATATTAAACTTGTGCCTTACATCAAAGAGCGCTTCATGAATTGTAGCCAGCGCCACTTTCAGCGGGCCTGCGACGAACATCATCACCTTTCGCTTTGATTTGCAGCGCTGGGCGAACATTTCTGTGTGGCCCGGCCAGGTTGCACCGGCGAGCTTCCAACTGGTCTTGCTAACTGGTGCGGTTACGATGGCATCTATTATGCCGTCTTTTGCGGCCTCGATAGCATCGAGGCAGAACTCTACGGAGGCCTGGCCGGCAACTTTGCTGGGGCCTCTAACCCAGGAGGGAACGGAATACTCATCATAATCGGCGACAACAACTTTGTATGGATAATCCCGGCTGATTTTTTCGTGCTGATGCCGTCCCCAGAACGGCTCGATTTCGGCGGCGTCGGCGGCGTAGCAGAGATGCTCGTTCATCCCGAAGATGACGAACTTCGCGGCCTTGCGAACCTCCGGGTCGGCCAGCGCCTTTACAATAATCTCCGGCCCGATGCCGGCAGCGTCTCCCATCGTTACGCCAATGACCATTTGCTCGCTTATCGAATTGTCGCCGTTAGTTTTCATAAAAACGCTCCCGCCTTTGGCGGGTTTAGAATCCCAATTGTCTTAACTTTTCGGCGGTTAGCGCGTGCCTCTGGGACGCTTCGCCGAGGATAGATTCAAGTTGTTTCTTTATCGTCTTTACGATTATATCAGTTTCGATGTTTACCAAATCGCCGTTTTTTGCACTGCCAAGCGTGGTTTTTTTGAGCGTCTCCGGTATTATTGCGACGGTAAAACTATCCTTATCCATACCGGCTACCGTCAAACTTATTCCATCAACGGCTACCGAGCCCTTAATAACCATAGAGTCGAGCAATTCGGCGGCGGCTGCAAATTTCATATCCGCAAAATCGCCTTTTCTTTCGATTGCCTTAATAGTTGCGGTGCCGTCGATATGGCCCTGAACGAAATGCCCGCCGAAGCGGTCAGTTGCTTTCATAGCAAGTTCTACATTGGCCTCTGATGAGGGGTTTAATTTGCCGAGGGTTGTTCTGGCGAGGGTTTCGGGACTGACATCGAAGGTTGCCAGACCGCCATCCAGCCGGGCGATTGTAAGGCAGGCCCCGTTTATAGCAATGCTGTCGCCGACCAAGCTTTCCTCGGCGAGGTCAGCCAAGTCTATGGTCAGCAGCATCCCGCCAGCGGCAGGTCGGACCGACGTTACTTTACAAATTGCTTCAATAATCCCTGTAAACATTTGAAATTGACTATTTACTATTGATTATTTACAATTGATAAAATAGCAGCAACTGCTGAAATTCATTATAAATAATCGATTATCAATAATCAATTATCAAATTGGAAAGGGTTAGGCAGGAAATTATGAACACGTTCTGGCTGAAAATAGCCGCCGGTGTGGTTGCGATTGTGGTCATAATTATTATCGTAAGCGCGTTTTTGCCAAAGGGAGAGAAAAAACCTGAACCGCAGAAAACAGTTTACGATGTGTGGGAGAAGGATGACAAAAGATTGCGGGCCGAGCCGCAATTCAATCAGCCAGCGGTAGGCCCGAATCAACCAACACGGCCGCCCGCAGTTGTTGAGCAGCCGAAGCCGCAATTTAAGGAGCTTAGTGAGGAAGAGAAGATTGAGGCAGAGCGGCTCTGGGAGATGGTTGTAACTGAAAGAAAAATGGCTCGGCTGCCGGGTATGACTCCTAAAAGGATGGTTGATTACTGCCGGCAGATAATCCAACGCTGGCCTGGCAGCGAATACGCCTTTATGGCCAAGAGGGCACTCGCCGACATACCGGAGCGATACCGCGAGATGTATCACATCACCAAAGAAGAAATCGACCTCGGAAACCTAAAATAAGGACAAATCAAACCAGTTTCGTAGAGGAATTTCCAGATGAACATCGCTACCTCAGTTGCCAATATCCCTGTGATTTCGATAACTGCTGACTGTCTGCCGGAGGCGTGGGAGAAAGCGGTGCTTGCGGTCTGGGACAATGGGCTTGAGGTTAAGACCCAATATGACAAGCCCGAAGACCTGCCGAGCAAAGATGCGACCGTTGTGATTACCATTACAGACCCATTCCGTGAGCCGAGGATTCATAAGAATTTTCCGGGTGGGCCGGAGGAGCTTGAGGCGTATCGGCAGGAGGTAGTCGGCGGCATTCACGACCACTGGATTGACCCTGCTGCGGGCAAGTGGACATATACATATCACCAGCGCCTGTTTGCATACTGCCTATTATCGAGTATCGAGAAAATCAATCAAATCCAATACATCATAGACTGTCTGTCGCAGACAGGGCACAGCAGGCGTGCCCAGGCGATAACCTGGATTCCAACGGCTGACACGGAAACGGAGCACCCGCCCTGCCTTCAGCGGATATGGTGTCGGCTGGTCCGCGATGGACAAAATGCAGATAGCCAGTGGTCTCTTAATATGAATACACACTGGCGAAGCAGAGACCTTTACAAAGCGTGGTTTATGAATGTATATGCCATCACCGACCTGCAACGGATAATTGCTGAGGAAATATCAAAGAAAAGAGGCGAACAGGTTCGGGTAGGCAGATACGTCGATATAAGCGATTCACTGCACATCTACGGCAGCTACTTTAATGAGGTGGCGGTGGAAGTGGAAAAGATGCGGAAAAGCTCTTTTCACGAGCGCTCCTGGGAAAGCACGCATCCGGCTTTTGAAATGATGACAAAAGAGGCCAGGGAAAAGCTGGCACAGGACCCCGACTGGTATGCGAAGGAAAGAGGATAAAAATTGATTATTGATTATTGATGATTGATTATTACAAATGAGAACCGGTTTAGTTTGCCGTCGATAACTAAAAATATAATGAGGAATACAGAAAATGGCTTTGATGGTGAATGGTGAAAGAATTGAGGATTCGGTAATACAGCAGGAAGTCGAGAGATTGAGGCCGCGTTATGAAGAGGTGTTTTCCGGTATGGACGCTGCAGAAAAAGAGAAGCAATTGCTCGATTGGTCCAGAGAAAATGTAATTGAAAAGGTTTTAATAAGACAGGAGGCAAAAAATAACAGCGGCAAAATACCAAAGACCGAGGTCGAATCTGTCCTGGCAAGATTGAAACAAGACAAAGACAAGGACGAAATGCACAAAGAAATTAATGCCGAGGACGACGAAAAAGTAAAAGAGGCAATCGGGTTAATGCTAAGTGTTGACCACCTGCTTAAAGATGCCTGCAAGGGGTTGCCCGAACCGTCGAAAGATGCGGTCTTAAAGTACTACGAGGAAAATAAAGAGCATTTCGAATCCGGTGAGCAGGTCAGGGTTGCTCACATAGTAAAATATGTAAACTGGCATACGAACGAAGCTGCGGCTTATGACTCGATAAGAAAGGCACACGATGAGTTGAAGGCCGGCACGGCCTTTGAAACGGTAGTCGAAAAACATACCGACTGTGAGGACACAGGCGGTGACATTGGCTATGTTACCAGAGGCCAGATGGCAGAAGAGTTCGAGGACGTAGTTTTCAACTTAGGCATCGGAGAAGTAAGTGACATTTTTCGCACTCGCTTCGGGTTTCATATAGCCAGGGTATATGACAGAAAACCTCCGAGCGTTCCCAAAGTGGAAGAAGTAGAAGGACAAATCGTGGCCGCACTGAAAGAACAAATGCGGGAAAAAACTCTCGAGGATTTTATAGACCAGTTGAAAAGTAAGGCCAAAATCGAGGAAATATAAACGAAGAGAAAAAACAAAGAAAAAAACCCATTTCAATTTGCCACATCGAGATTCTTATAGTAAACTTTAGTTGAGGCTGGGTAAATAAAGCGGACAAAACAAGCGAGTTATATTTGTCCTGGGGTGCCGACTTATCGGCTAAAAATTAACCTGCCTCTGTAATGCTGTTGTGTGCGGTAAAGCAACGGCAAAATACCCGGATGTGAACAGTAACAAGGCCTTCACATTCTAATTATCCGCCTTTGCGGGCGCCGTGGGCCAAGGCCTATGGCGTCGGCCGAAGACCACGGCTTTGAGCCGTGGGTGCTCTCCGAGGCCTTGTGCTAAAGGGGGGTATGCTGCCGTGCGAAGCAGCGTTTAGCTGCGTAGCACGAGCGCGGCGGATTCTGATGAATGGAGCTGCCACGGGCTTTGGCCCGTGGGGCTCCGCGTGGGGCCTTTCTTAAAGCTTACGGGGGGCGATATAAGTTTCTTTCCGAGTTGGCCTCTGCGTTCTCCGCGCAGAGGCCCTTTTTTATAAGAAAATCACCGGCAAATAAAAAAGCAGTTCGTCCCTGAGGTCACTGCCGAAGGGCTGCTTATTTCGGCCACAATGACTCCTCAAGCCACGCATTCGCCAAAGTTGCATAGTCCCTGAGGTCAATCGCACCATCTTCATATATATCGATAGCAGGATTCTGCGGCGGCGTCGCCAGCCAGTTGTCTGTCAGTGTCTGGAGGTCTGCATAGTCAACTATGCAGTCGTTGGTGAAATCGCCTGCAGGTCCTGGACGGCCAGACATACATCTGGGTATATACAGCCTTATGTCGTCAATATATAGTGTTCCTGTACCACGGGGGGTACTATCGCCGACGCCGATAGTTATCTTCGTTATCTTTTTCGGGTCCACGCCGGTAAAATCGCTCAAGGCAATATTCCACTCCTGCCAGGTGTTTTGCAAGACTATATCGGGGTCAGGGTGGGTGATGGTCTTTTTCGCATTCGTTGAATCCTGCAAGGTCACATACAGCGGCGCAGCAGTGTTGCTCTTTATGCCGATGTCCTGATGCGTCCACAATGGCACCACAGGATTCCCATCACCATCATATAGTGCGACATTGGAGAATACAGCCGTGCAGGTAGCCGCAGCGTTGTGGGATGTCAATGATAAACCTATACAGACCGGGTCGGTCATGGGGATAGCAACTGAAAGGCCAAGTTGGGTCCAACTACCTGACTCGCCTGTAGGCGAATAACCGGCGGTGAGCTCGTAATTACCCGCGGTCTCGTTATACGTGCGCTGCAGTGATATCCAGTACGGAGCAGCAATCCCGGCCTGGGTGGCGCTGGCGCTGGCACCGCCAGTTGTGTCACGATACTGGAACGAAATGCCGCTGCCAGGCGTGATACACATCATCGCGTGCGCGGAGTTGGAGTCTATCGAGTCGCGAATCATTACGCCGGCCTTTGCCCACGCGTTAGTGTTAGTAATGCTCTCGACCTTTGCTACAATCTCGCAGCCGGATACCTGCATATAGGCATAGTGGAACTCATCGTGGAACTTTGATGGTCTCCTCAAGTCCGGCACATCCCATATATCCGTGCCGGAGGCGGTCATCGTATAGACGCCTGGAGGAGACTCTACAAAGCTGCCGACAGGTGCCATATACCCTCTGAGCCACAACGACAGTGCCTTAACGCCATAAGCAGTCCAATCCTGCGGGGTAGCAAATGTTTGGCTGTCCTCAGAGTAATTGGACGCCAGGTTGTTGTAATCAAACGGCATCGACTGCTTGTCTCCGTGAATAATGGTCAGCTCAGCATAGTTAGGGTCAGGATAACCTACCGTTCCGCCGCCGCCCTTTTTCCACGTGTCAAATATTCTGTTGGGAGGAATATTGGTGTAGCTCTCAAAATCGTCCACAACAAGGTAGTTGGCTGTTGTGAAGCTCCAGACATCGCCTTTCCAGATGTTGGGGAGATTGACTTCATCGATACGCCAGTAGTAGGTTGTGTTGAGTTCCAAGGTTCCAGGCACATAGTAGTTAGGATCCTGGCGGCCTTTGTATATCCCTGGCGTTGATATAGTGGCTTCGTTCACATCGGCGAAATTGTCGCTAAAGTACACATCGTGCGAAGCGGCAAAATATCCCGGCATCCAGGAGAGAGTAGGTGTCCTATCTACACCTGTTGCCACATTAGCCGGGTTCGGGTCGTAGGCCCATGTAAGAACCAGCGGAGACTCGAAGATATTAATCCTATCCCAGTAATTCGCAATGGCAGTCGTCAGCCCCTCTGATATCTTCAGCAATCCGCCATTCGCAGAAAACAGCGCCGCCTCATTACCGGTATCGCCCAATCCATCCCATTCTGCTATCGAGGCCGTTATCGACGGCACACCATTGTAGGTCACCCCGAGCACATTCACTAGATAATCCGCAACTTGGATTTCAGCCTCCGGTAAACATGCAACACCGTTTACCCTGCAGTCGTCCAGCCACTGGAGGAATTCTTGCAAAGTAAGTGGTTGAAATATGTCCCCGTCCAGCATGATGGCCTTACCGGTTCCATCCCCAGCCGCTTGCAGTGCTGACTCTGCCTGGTCCAAGGCGGATCTGGCCAAGTTGATTGCAGCCAGTAACGCCGCTGGGTCGGGAACATCAGATGGCGTCCATGGGTAACCCGCTTCAAGTGCGTCCAGTTCAAAACGTGCGTTTTGAATAGCATCCATAGGATTTCCAGTAAAGGTTGGCGTACTTGCAAGTAGACCGGCAAATCTTTCGATGGCTCCCGTGTATACGGGAAGTAATGCCTGAAGGTCAATGGCAGCACGCTGTACGTCACTGCGCCGCCCGTCTGTGAATGCTCCCGCACCTCGCATTGCAATCGCGAAGCCTCGTGCCCCCTCACGCATAAACTCCCAGGAAGCCGTTCCTGAACCAGGAACAATAGTATCGGCATAATCGAAATCAGCTCGTGTTAAAGATACGTTCGTTGCTCCGAGAATCATGTTGGGAATCCACGAATCCACTTCCGCGTTCGTAGGGTACATATACTTTGCGTCCGGCACTTCAATCGGGCAGATTGGGTCCCAAATATAACTGATTCCGTAGGAGATCAACTGTCCCGCTCCCGTTCCGATAGTTGCTGCAGACGCTGCACAAATGGCAACCTGAACTCCTGTGACGGCGGTCGCAACCGCACTTCCAGCAGTCGCTACGGCTGCCGTTGCTTTGGCTACAACTGCTCCGCTGCCCGCAGAAGCTATGGCAAGTTGAGCGGTAGCGAGTTGGGCCTGAGCGGCCTCAAGAACCTCTTTGGCATCGGAGAGTATAGAGTAGGCATCTTCTACTAACTTCCACAGGAAGTCTGAGTAAGCTTTCGTTGCGAGCTCGCGTCTGCGAGCATAGCCTTCGCTGGGTAATAGCGCGACAATCAGGAATACTACGCAACCAATACTAATAGCGCAATGTCGCCATGTACTTTTTGATGTTTTCATAATTACTTCCTCCATTTAACTGAGCGTTCTTTCGCAATAAAACCGCATTTTTTCAAAGAAAATGACCAGAAAACAACAAAGAGCCTTCTCTCAATATTTTCCGTCGCTATGGATGTATCATATAAATTTACTTTATTCAGACACCTTTGTCAAGATTCAGACACCTTTGTCAAGGAAATTATAAGACTTTATGGGATAGCCAAGCTTATTTAAGATTTTCTTTGACATACTACATATTGATTTTAGAATACTGAAATAGACTATATATAGTGTTGTATCAGTGGGCTTTAATCAGGAGTATCCGGGGAACTATTAATCGCGAGGCGGCAAAATATCCTACGGGCGATAACTAATCAGAAATAGCAGGATGCGAAATGAGATGCCCCTTTTGCAAGGAAGACCGTGATAAGGTAATTGACTCGCGCTCAAGCGATGGCGGCAGAGTAATCAGGCGCCGGCGTCAGTGTCTGGCGTGCAAGAGACGCTTTACCACTTATGAGAAAATAGGCGAAAGCTTCAAGCTCTGTGTGGTTAAAAAAGACGGCTCACGGGTCCCTTACGAGAGAGAGAAAATCATCAGCGGTTTGCAGAAGGCCTGCTATAAGAGACCCGTCTCGGCAGAACAGGTTCAACAAATAGCCGACAAAGTCGAGGAAAGAATATTCAGGAATTTTGACAAGGAGGTTTTATCAGCTTTCATCGGCGAAAGCGTAATGAAGCAGCTTCGCAAGGTTGACAAGGTCGCATACATTCGTTTCGCAAGCGTCTATCGAGACTTTAGAGATGCAGGCGAATTGATTGATGAAGTAAGCGAAGTTATTCGGCGAGCCGAGCCGGTTGAGCAGCCACTGCTGTTTAACGAGGAGGCAGATGCAAACGCAACTTAAAGTAATAAAGACAGACGGCAGCATCGAAGAATACCTGCACACCAAAGTCCTGGGAAATATCAGCAATGCACTCGGCAGCGCAGGTCAGGCGGATATAGGCATTGCTGAGCAGCTTGCCGACGTAGTAACATATTACCTTTATCACAGGCAAAACCGCCGCTCCATACCCAGCAGCGATATCTTTTCCGTAATTAAGGCGGTTCTGGCATCCATCAACTACGAGGATGCTGCAATTGCGCTAACCGAACGCCACTTTGAGCGCAAGCTTAAACGTTCTCGAATTGAGGTTGTCCGGATTGATGTTCAGGAGCTGGAGGATGCCGAGCTGCTTGCCAGTAACGATGGCGAGGACAATAGAGGTCAGTGGGACAAGTCCAGGATAGTGGAGGACCTGGTTACGAAGTATGATGTTTCTCGGCAAACGGCCCGGACGATTGCTTCAATGGTTGAAGAGAAAATCATTAGCATAGGAATTACACTGGTTCCGGCCAGCTTAATAAAACAGCTTGTGTTAAGCGATGCCGCCGCTGTGCTGCGTGCCCAACGCCAATTACAGACTGTATGACCGGCGAATAGATAACTTCGTTGGCCGCAAGGCGATAGATGCAAAAACTTAGAAATGAGTTACTACCTGTTATTTATTTCAGCAAAAACATAAGTCCTTATTACAAGAACACTTACAGAAACTTTATTACTAAAACTTTAACTAACGAAAATATAAGTCCTTATTACAAGGACACTTGCAAGAACTTTATTACTAAAACTTTAACTAATTTAGCTAAAGTTTGATAAGTTTAGTTAAACTCAAAATAAGTTTTTGCTAAAGGTTGCTGTTTAGTTGCTTATGACCCATTTGGGCACACGGCGGGAACCGGTATTTCTGATGATTTTGTCTTTTCTATACATTGCGTAAAGCAAGTTACTTATCTTGTTTCGTTTCTGCTTTTCACTTAAAACATCCGATAGCTTTTTAAGCAATAAATCGTCTATCTCCTTTCTGCTTGCGGAACCGTACTTTTTGATAAAAGCGATTATCATGTTTTTGTATTGCTGGTCGTCAAAAGCGCGATATCTGATATATTTAGCTTTTTCCCCCATAGCTGCAGCGATGGGCGATGAAACATATAATCGCGGGTATCTTCCTTCAACAAGCTTTTGGGATTTCAAAAATTTACGTGCATCTTTAGAGATGCTGATGCCTTTCTGGACTTTGTCCAGAAGCATTACGGTAGTTAAATCCATATCAGGCTTTTTAATCAGCAACCGAGTATAATTTTCATTTAGCACCTTGCCTGCTATCTTGACAATCACCTTATCGGGTTGTGACAAATCGTAATCAGGCAGCGGGAAAAATCTTTCCATTTGTGTTTTAAACATCTTTCTTATCCCACTGCCGATAGTGTCAATCATATTTAAATTAACCATAGCAGTGCTAAGAAATGGATTTCGGAAGATTTCTGGAGCCCAATCTGGTTTGATTACTATTTCTATGCTTTTTGGAATGAAGCTGCCGACATTGGCGAATATGAGTTCATCTGGTTTTTCAACAAGATTGATCCTGCTTACAAGTTCATAATCTTGGTGAGCTATACAATTATGTAATGCTTCGCGTATGACCCAGGGGTCATATTTGCTAATCTCAATGGGAAATAAGGTTTCATTTGGTAGATAGCGGTATTTAAGGTTACGAACCTTGCTAAAAACTTGCTCAACGTTAAGAATGAATGGAGGGCCAAAATGTTCATAGTCTTTTTCAATGTTATTTGCGTCCTTCAAAATCCATGTTATTTTAGCTACTGAAGGTGAAATGAAACGCTCTGATTCCTCTTTGCCTAATAGAATGATAGCAGCTTTGGTAATATTCCCCTGTATAGTTACTTTGGCTTTGTTAAGAAAGGTCAAATCATCCCACTCGTCGACTTCGCCTATCTTTTGAGAGGATTTATTTTTGTATTCTCGCTTAGCTTTTCGTATTGCTTCAGGGTCAAGGTCATTTATGGTAGCGTCTTCGCATATTTGCGCAGACCAGTCATAGGACGTCTTCTTTTCCCAAATTTTGCGTTCTTTTTCAGGAAAATCCGATAGTTTCTTCGTATAAGAGCCGACTCTAATATAGGCGATATTCTTAAATTTGACAGGTCTATCCTGAGCAGGGTCTATTTCGATGATTGCCACGGGCTTATTGTTGGAATTGAACTCATAGATTTTGAAGTCTATTCTGGGCTCTAACAGTTTGGCAAGCCAGTTTTCAAATTCCTCGTTTCCGACTTTATGATGCTTAGGTCTGAACTCTGTTCCTACAACATTATGGGATTCATTGTGAACCCCAAACACAAGATAGGCACTTTTCTTTTCGTGCAAACAAGCAGAATTGGATAATGCTGATATATGGCTGCCTATTTTGTCTTCAGTTACAAAACTGACTTTAAATTCCAGCCACTCATTTTCTTTTGGGAAAGCCCTTAAATTGCCCAATAATTTCCTCAATTCTGTTTCTATCATTTTCCAAAAACCTGAGAAGTCTTATGCGCAATCCAGAATTATGTCCTCAATACTTCAAATTCTATCTACCGTGACCTCACAAATCAACCCTTGGGTTATTTCATATCAGTGTTTTCGCACGGCTCAGGATTTTTTCAGGTGATTCTTCGGGCTGGATGTCAAGCCAGTGAACGTTTTGGAAGGTTCTGAACCAGGTGCGCTGGCCTTTGGCCAGCCGGCGGGTGTTCTTCTTTATAAGTTCGGTTGCCTCTTCCAGCGTTTTTCGGCCAGATAAGTGCTCGATTATCTCAGCGTAGCCGATTGCGCAGGAGGCCTGTTTGCTTAAGGGTTTTTCTTCAGCCAGCAGGGACTTGACCTCGTCCACAAGGCCATCGGCAATCATCTTTTTTACCCTTGCGTTAATCCTCCTATTTTCTTCTGTTTTTTCCCTTCGCAGTCCGATTATCGTCCAGTCATTCTTTGTCGCTCGTTCCTCGTCCCTCATCCCTCGTCCATCGTCCATCGTTTGTGACTCAGTCCACTGTTTCTGGAAAGTTGATATTGGTTGTCCTGTGATTTTATATACCTCCAGAGCGCGGATAATCCTTTTTGCATCATTTTGGTGGATTTTTTGTGCGGCGACAGGGTCGATTTTTGTTAATTCCTGATACAAACCTGATAAGCCCTCTATTTCTGCCCGTCTGCGTAATTCGTTGCGGATTTGCTCGTTCGTGCCCGGTCCTTCGAACAGGCCATACAATAATGCCTTAATGTATAGCGCGGTTCCGCCGACCGCGATGATGGGTTTGTTACGGCTTTTTATCTGCTCTATTGCGCCAGCCGCAGCATCAAGAAAGGCCGCCACGCTGAAGGACTCGGATGGCTCAACTATGTCGATTAAGTGGTAATTGACTCGCTGGCGGGCTTCCTTGGGCGGTTTGGCGGTGCCAATATCCATTCGTCTATACACCTTCATTGAGTCAATGCTGATTATTTCACCGCCGAGATTTTCGGCTAAATCGAAAGCCAGTTTCCCTTTGCCGGATGCGGTGGTGCCCAGGATTAAAAACATACGTGAGTTCATAGTTTATAGTTCATTGTTCATAGTTTCCGCCCCTGGCGGATTCATTGTTTTTTTGTTGTGTAAAAGGTAGCAAAGGTAAATATAATACAGTGTCGGGCAAAGAATAAACTAAAAACTTAAAGCTAAAAGCTCAAAACTATGGTTCGACATGGGCTTCGACTGAGCTCAGCCGAATGTCCTCACCATCCCGAGCAAAGTCGAGGGATTGAAATGGTCGATTCGGATTTCAACACACTGTTACGTAAGAATGCGCAGTTTATTAACTATATTCTGCAGCAGCTTCTGGCTTCTCAGCAGATAAAAGACGACCTGAAGGAAGCGATGAGATATACGCTCTTTGCACCGGGCAAGCGGATACGCTCGGCGCTGGTGCTGTGGTGCTGCGAAGTCATCAAGGGGCAGGTGAACCGCAACTCTGAGATTGCGGCGGCAGCGATTGAAATGGTTCACACCTATTCGCTTATTCACGATGATTTGCCGGCGATGGATAATGACGACCTGCGGCGAGGGATACCAACGTGCCATAAGGCCTTTAACGAGGCAACGGCCATTCTGACGGGCGATGCACTTTTGACGCTCGCGTTTGAGATTCTGGCAAAGGAGGTTGACCAGCCGGCCATTGCGGTAAGGTTGATTGGGGAATTGGCCCAGGCCGCTGGGCCGGCAGGTATGATTGCAGGTCAAATGGCGGACCTGAATGCTGAAAGAAAAGGCGGCGATGAGAAATTCTTAGAGTATATCCATATCAACAAAACGGCTAAGATGTTCCGATGTGCGGCTGCGATGGGGGCTATCTGCGGGGGCGCCGGAAAGAAAGAATACGATTGCCTGTGCGAATATGGCTCAAAAATTGGGCTGGGATTCCAGATAGCGGATGATATTCTCGATGTGAGTGCATCGAGTGAGCAGTTGGGTAAGACCGCCGGCAAAGATGCAAAGGCAGCCAAGTGCACCTATCCGGCGGTGGTGGGAATGAAAAAGGCAAAAGAGCTGGCCAGAAGGTTAGCCGATGAGGCGGTGGCGGTCTTGAAGCCATTCGGCAAGAAAGCCGACATCCTGCGGCAATTGGCAATGGCTCTGTCGGAAAGAACAAAGTAATCCCGCCGAAGGCGGACACGTAAATGCGTATATGCGTTAAGTTGTTTACTCATCCACTTCCGCCCCTGACAGGTTATGAGTTCGTAGTTTGTTGTTCGTAGTTCATCGATGAACAATGAATATCCAGCAATCATCCATTTCAAAAAAGCCGTTTATCAGTATTAAAAATGCGGATTCAAGGTCGTGTGAAGTCGTTAGTCGATAGTCATTGGTCATTAGCTACATACTAACGACTGAATACTAACGACTAACCCCAATTCAGGGTAAATGGTTTAATTAAGGGGAAAAATAAGTTCAAGCCGATAAAACATACAGAATCATATTAATCCGCCTGCGGTGGATAAAGTCTTCGGGGGGCCAAAATATGAAGACCAAAAGGTTCCATGTCGGTGTGATGTGGCTGATTTTTATTGCATCGGTCTGCTGGCCTGCGTGGGAGCCGACAGACGAATTCAATCGACAGCCGGCAGACCAAAACGACCTTGTAAGAAAACCTCGTTGGCCGATTCAAATTCGACAGCCGCCTTGATTGTAGATAAATCCGCCATTATGCGCGGCGGATAAAGTCCTTTATAACGGGATACGTTTTGGTTATGAACTGATAGGCCATAAGCGATACGCTTACGGCCTTTTTTATTCACACCGGCTGCTCGCCTTTGGTTTAGTGATTAACGCTTTCCAGATAATCTTTCGTATCCATTTTCTAATCTCTATTCTTTCCGGGAAGTTTAGATTCGCGAATTCGCCGAATAGCTCAGATGGTAGTGTGTGCTCCGCACACCATTTTCCTGAGCAAGTGTGCCTTTTGAATCCGCCAGAGGTGGACAAGATAGGTTCGACAAGCTCGCTACAGGTTGGGTTTGATTGGGTTTGTTTTACCATCGTCAAAAGTCCTGATTTATTTTCATATTCCTTTGTCATATAATGGATTAAACTCATTTTTGACTCTTCGGAAATTGGGTTTGTTTTGCATAAATCGTTGCTCGATTCTGGATACTCGATTCTCGTATAGCGTGTGGCGTATAGCGTATTACGAATTGCGTATAAGATATAGAACATACAAAAATATGGAGAAATAACCAATAATTCTGTCATTTTGAGGTTTTTTGTGGCCAAAACTGTCTGATTCGTGGAACTGCTGTTCCTTTGCGTGCGGTTCTCCGCGGACCCGTTTGGGGGGCCTTCCCCAATTATTAGTATTATACCAAATTCCTTTTGTATTTTCAATAAAAATTAGCCACAAAAAGCACAAAGAAATTAACCACAGATTAACACAGATTCACACGGATTTTGTTTAACCGCAGAGAACGCTGGGAACGCAGAGGTATAAAACAGGTCGGACGCGGATTAATCCGCCTACGGCGGACAATCGCAGATTAACCCACCACACAGATGGCGGGCAGGCACTGTCTTTTTGAGGTAAAATTAGAGTTGGGCTTTGGAGGCATTGTCGAGAATTGAGGGCGTAAGAATTTTAGATTGTGGACACAGATTACACGGCTTATTTAAGAGCCACAGAGGCATAAGAGATTAGGTGCTTAAATGGAACGGCGGAGAGCAGCTTTTATGTTGTTGATTCTTCAACAATTTTTATTTCTTCTGGGGTCAGGCCGTAGAGTTGATAGACGAGTTGATCGATTTGGGAGTCTGTGGCGAAGATTTGGGACTGGATTTGAGTTTTTTCGTCCATGATTTTAGCGGCAGAGAATTTTTTGTATAAATCCAACATTCGTTCGACAAGTTGGACTATTTTGTCGTGCATTATTTTCTCGTCTGGATTATCAAAGTCGATTGTGCGGATAGGTAATTGCTTCAGTTTTGCGAACTTGACTTGAGCAAAAACGCGACCCTTTTCACCTGTGAGTTGGCGGTAGAGATGGACGAAGTACTTGGAATTGAGCAATCCAAGAAAATACTCGAGTCTATGCTTTTGTGGTCTCTCCAGCGTTATACAGAGGACGCTTCGGCCGAACCAAATACCGGCATAATCGATACAAGCGAGAATCCTATCTGCGGTCTGGCGGAGTAAAATCTTTGGAACTTGCTTATATATTTCGGTAGACAATCTCACAACTTCATTCGGTCTCAACTTTTCTTTGACCTCGGGTCGACAAAACCTATGAGTTCTTTCCGAAATCCAATATCTTCCGAAATCAGACCCTTTCCAAAACATTACGTGGGAGGTTTTTTCGCGGGCGCCTTCGTACAGCAGTCTTTCTCCGAGGTCGCTGTTCCCTTTTACCGACATACCAACCCCAACGCGCTGATAGTTTATTCCCGCATCTCTACAGCGGAGTTCGGAGACGCCAGAGAGCTTTGAGAAGATCTTGCTGATTAGAAGCATCATCTCTGGGACAAAAGCGAGGTCTGCTGTGTTGAAGAACGTTTGTTGTTTTACTCGGTTCGTGGTAGGGGCACCTCCTGCAAGGTATACTGACTTACGAGTATTTTCAGGTACATCTCGCGAGTCCACTAACTCAACTGAGTGGTCAAAGGACGGAGATGAATTTCTTACCACAAAAATGCAGGCAGGAGCGACGACCTTTGGGAATACATTCTCGCCGAGGTCGACAAGTGAATTGATGGTGAGACGGATGAGTAAAGCCCTCACGTCTTTGTAGCGATTTTGGCGCAGGAGGGGTTGAGGGACGATCATTGAGATATATCCATTTGGAGATACCAATCGGCAAGATTGCGAAATGAACAATTTGAAGCTGTCAGTAGTTTTTTGGACAGCATCCGGGTATGTGTGATGAAAATAGTCTAATTCTTTATCAATATCTCCTCCCCATGGTGGATTGCCGATTATAACGTCGAAACCTGCCTCGGGTCGGCGTCCTGTGAGATCGAAGAAAACATCGGGGAATTCAAGTTCCCAGTGAAAGCACGCCACATCAGGTTGACGTGCTTTATTGATGGCATTCTTGAACCAATTAGATTTTAGTAAGGTACGATATTTGGTTGGTGTACTCAGTGTTTGTAGAGCTTGCTGATATTGGTCAGGTTTAATCTGGTTCACTTCGTCAAGGAAAAACGTTGCACACCAGAGGTCCGCGACAGTCACGAAGGGCTTGCGAACCCTGTCGATTGCCTGATTGTATATTTGGGCTTTAACTTTTACATCATCGCGTGTATCGGAAGGTTTGCCAGCGAGTGCCTTAAATCCTTCAATCACACCCGGCAAAATAGAGGAAGCTTGTTGCTCAC
>Ga0315295_10001406_pt1 | contig 20643 bp, 10 predicted proteins | sample YL17G14_0_MG_FD_204453 | JGI IMG/M metagenome (GOLD analysis project Ga0315295, IMG submission 204453) | Sediment microbial communities from Yellowstone Lake, YNP, Wyoming, USA - YL17G14_0 | ecosystem: Environmental > Aquatic > Freshwater > Lake > Sediment | place: USA: Wyoming | collected...
ACTCCACGCGGCGGCCTTCAGGCCGCCATGGGCTGTACCGCCGGCTATGGAGCGCGGACGTTCCCGCCCGCCCACATGCCAGCGGGGTCTTGCCGGCGGCACACAAGCGTCTCTGCCCGTGCGGCATTCGCGTGCTTCGCCGCCGCCCCGGTTGTGCTATACTGCCGATGTTGCCGGCCCTGCGCCGGCCCTGCTCCTCAGTAGCTCAATGGTAGAGCATTCGGCTGTTAACCGAAGGGTTGTAGGTTCGAGTCCTACCTGAGGAGCCATTCTTCGCAGAGATTCCGCACTCCCCACTCCGCACTCCGCATTCCGACCGCTCCCCACAGGTTAACGACATTGTACCGCTGGCGCCTGCCGGCGGTTTAGGAGTGCCGACCACGGGAGGTGTGCCGGTGCCGGTGAGCATGCGGCGCAAACGGACTGCGTACCAGTCAACATTCGTTTCATAATCATGCCATGAACGGACAAACGCGATCTGTGATTCAACCCGGTATGAGAGTGCGTGTAGTCGAGAAGCAGAATCAGCGCACAGGGAAGCTGACGGAAGGCATCGTTCAACGAGTCCTCACGAGCTCACCGCATCATCCTCATGGAATTAAAGTGCTGCTGGACAACGGCATCGTCGGCCGCGTGAAAGAAATCGTCCCCAGTCCCCCTCGTTGAAAGACTGCCTGGTTGCCGAGCCGGAACCCATCCGCAGATTACGCAGATTTCGCAGATTCCAGAATTGGATCTTAATCTGCGTAATCTGCGAAATCTGCGGATCGGTGGTTTGGTCCATCCTTCGCAAATCGGCGCCGGCCTGGCGGGCCGCACTCCCAATCGCAGCGCATCAGAAGAGCAGTTTCAGAGCGAACTGAATCTGCCGCGCGGGAAGCGCCGCACGAATGGTTCCGAACGCCGCACTGGTGATGTCGGAACTGGGCGACCCGAAGTTGGTGTGGTTCAGGAGATTGAAGAACTCCGACCGGAACTGCAAAGCCATTCCTTCGCGTGCCGGAATCTTGAAACGTTTGTTGATTCCCAGGTCCCATTGCCAGTAATTCGGCCCGCGCAGAGCGTTGCGGCCGAGGTTGCCGAACGGCGCGGAGGCAGTGGGCAGGGCAAACGCGGCCTTGTTGAAGTACTGGTCTATCATGGCAACCCCGCTGGGGCGCGTGGGATCGGCGACCAGGTTGGGGCGCTGCATGGCTACGCCGCGCCATTCCGCCAAACGCCCGGTGGCATCCAGCGCCGACGATGGCGTGTAGGTAACGTTCACCGGCATGCCGCTGTTGGCGGTGTTGATGGTATTCATCTCCCAGCCGCCCACGATGGCATCCAGCACGCTGTTCCATCTCGAGCCGAACTTCTTGCCCTTGCCGAATGGAAGCCGGTACACCACGCTGGTGACGTTCAGGAACTTAACGTCATAGCTGCTGGGGCCGCGCTCGTTCTTAAGATCGTAAACATTCTGCACGGTCACGTTGTTCTCCAGCGCCTGTTCGGTGTTGCCCAAAGCCTTGGCCCAGGTGAAGGAGTTCACGAAGTACAGCCCGGAAGAGAAGCGATGCTCGACGCGGGCCGACAACGCGTTGTACAGGCTCTGGCCCGCGGGATTCACCCAGGTGATGGCGCCGAATTTCTGGTTGGGCCGGCGTGCCTGGGTTCCCAGCGACTGGCCGGGCTGGTTGGGCAGCGCCTCGTTGTAATCGGAAAGCAGCGGCATGCGCAGGCTGTGGCTGCCGGTGTAGCCCAGTTCCAGCACCCACTTCTTGATGAGCTCGCGCTGGACGGAAGCAAACCAGGTCTGCACGTACGGCCACCGCGTGTCGCGCGGGATGTAAGCGACATTGGAGTTGACGGCGTTGAAATTCGCCGGACTGGTGAGGCCCGGCGGGAAGGCCTTCGCCGTCGTCAGGAACGAGGCAGGAACGTCGCCGCCGGCGGGAATGGACTGGTTTACCGTGGCGATCACCACCTGCGGCCCGTTGATGCCCAGTTCGTCCGCGCTTCCCAAGCGGTTGATGTGCACGTAGCTGATCCCGTATCCGCCGCGGAACACGGTCTTGGTGTTGAAGCTGTAGGCCAGGCCGAGGCGCGGCGCCCAATCCCGGTGATCGGGATTGACCAGAGTTCGATCATAGACGCCGCCGTTCTTCGCCGTGATCATGCTGTTGGTGGCCGGATCATAGTTCGACAGCACGTTGTCACGCTCCCAGCGCGGCGAGGCGTACTCCCAGCGCAGCCCCAGGTTCAGGGTGAGTCTGGAGTTCACCCGGAAGTCATCTTGAAGGTAAAGGTAGTAGTCGCGCTGGCGATAGTTGCCCACCAGCCAGTTGGCGTCCTGGATCTGGCTGGGAAGGCCGAAGGCGAAGTCCGCCAGGTTGTAGCTGGCGGCGTCATTCGCGACCGTGCAGTTGGACGCCAGTCCGAGCTGCGCACAGGTGGGCTTGCTGAATGAACCGGCATAGCCCAGCAACCCATATACCGGATTGATGTCCATCACCTGGGTGTGGATGGCGTGCATCTCCATGCCCATCTTCAGCGCGTGGCGCCCCTTGATCCACGAGTAGTTGGCCTTGGGGTTCCAGGTGGTGGGGTGCTGGAATTGCGGGTTGGTCGCCTGGCGTCCGATGATTCCGGTGGTAAACCCGGTGATGTTCTGGGTGTTGAGCCCGCCCGTCAAGTCGGAAAAAGTCGGGAGACCGGTGATTCCGTATATGCTCTCCATGCTGGCTCCGCCCAGGAACGGAGGCTGCTTGCCGGCGCGCATGTGCGTGAAACCGATGCGGACTTCGAGCAGCGAGACCGGGGTCACTGTCCACGTATACCCCAGGGAGGCCGCCTGGCTCAGCGCGCGCACGTAGCCGTTGCCGGAGCCGCCCGACGGGCCTTCCACGTAAGGCGAATAGAACTGGTTGTCCTTGCGCTGGCTGAAGCGCAGGAAACCGGTCATCTTGCTGTTGATCTGGCCGTCGAGCTTGGCGTCGTACTTGTCGGCGTAATCCCTGGGATTCAGCATTAACTGCTGATAGTCGTTGGCGCGATTGGCGCCCGCGGGAACGGCGGGCAGCTCCGTCAGCACCTTTTTGGCGAACGGGATCATGGCCAGCGGAGTGCCCGCCGGGTAGACAATCTTGGTGAGCGGATTGACCACCGGCACCGGCAGAAGGCCGGCGCGGTCGTTCATGTTGGGAATCGATGCCATGTACAGCGTCTTCTGGATCTGCCGGTAACCCTCGTAGTCTCCAAAGAAGAAGACGCGATTCTTGATCACCGGCCCGCCCACCGTTCCCCCGAACTGGTTGCGGTGGAGGATCGGTTTGACCCCGGTTGCCGGCTTGAAGAAGCCGACCGCGTTCAGCTTGGTGTTGCGCACGAACTCGTAAAGGCTTCCGTGCAACTGATTGGTTCCCGAGCGCATGACGACGTTGATCACCGCGCCCCCTACGCGCCCGTATTCCGCGCTGAAGTTGCTGGTGATGACTTTGAACTCGGCAACGGCGTCCGGCGAGGGCTGGGCCACCTGGTTGGAAAACCCCTGGTTGCTGGTGGAATAGGCGTTGTTGTCCATCCCGTCCAGCAGGAAGTTGTTATAGGTGCTGCGCATCCCGTTCACGTTGAACGCCCCTTCGCGCGGCGTCGTCTCGGTCATGGCGATCGGCGACTTATGCACATTGGTGGTGAGCAACGCCAGGTCGGAATAATTGCGGCCGTTGAGAGGCAATTCCACGATCTGCTGCGTGTGGACCACCTGGCCGTGTTCGCTGGAGTCGGTTTGCAGCGCGGCAGCCACGCCCGTGACCTCCACCGCCTCCGAGATAGCGCCAAGCTGGAGAGTGAAATCGACGCGCTGCCGCGCATTCACGTTGACCACCACGTCCTTGGCGGTCGCCTTGGCAAAGCCGCCGTGCTCGATGGTGATCGTGTAACGGCCGATCTTCACATTGAAGAAGTTGAAGTTCCCGTGTTCATCGGTCTTGACCTGGACCCGGATCCCGGTCTCCTGGTTGATGAGCGTCACCGATGCCTGGGGAACGAGGCCGCCCGCCGGGTCCTTCACCGTGCCCAGAACCTCGGCGGTTTCAAACTGCGCGAGAAGCGCAGTCGTGAGGAGAAGACATCCGAGCAATAACGCGACTTTGGAGAACTTGTTCATGATCTCACCTCTTTTGAATGCGCCCGTCGGAAAACCGGGCAGCACGAGCGGCGGGGCGGAAAAGGCACACCAAACTCCTTGGAGCCTCACGCCGAGGCAAGCGAATCATATGACCGCGGCGAGGGAAAATCAACAGGCATTGAAGTGGAACTCGGTTGGCTAGGCAGCGCGATCTGCCCACACGCACGCCGAGGACGCCAGTCCGGGCGTCTTTCGGTCCGACAATGAGCTTCAGTGAGCGATTCGCTGCACACGGGTGGCGTTGAAGCGTCTTTTCGCTTCCAGTCGTTCCTCTTCAGTCCATTTCCGTCCCTTAGCGCGACCGGAGAGCGTGTACGCGGACGCTTCCCCTTCGGTCACCTGCTGCCGGGAGCACAATGGGGAATCGCCTGTTTCGGCCTCCAGAGCCGCCAGCAGCTTGCCGTAGCAGAGTCCCGGCCCTTCTTGATACCTCAGGAGGCCGTGCCGGAAAGCGCTGTCATCGATAACGACAGTGAAGGCACGGTTGGGACTGTCCTTGACAAGGACAGAAAAGCTGTATTCGCGAGTCGCAGGCCGAACGGCGAATCCCACGTATTGAAGCATGTCACTACTCTACGCCTCTTGAAGACAGAAAGATACATAGTTCGCAAAAACCCATACGATTTGACTTAATTATGCAGGGCGTTGCCGTTCTGGCGGCGGAACACCGCTCGTTGCCTTCATTTCGCATCCGTTCGCGTCCGTCCCGATTGTTTCCCCCTTGCCGATCAAATCGTGCTAGACTGTGGACGGTGTTTTGAGAAGTCGGGTTTGCTCGAATTCAATCCTCACGCTTGGTTTGCTTCCTGTCCAATTCGACTCCACCTGAATGCCGGAAACCGGCTTCCTGAGCCGGTCAAGCATTACACTCAACTACGAGGTGAAAGGCATGAAGAAGTTATATGTCGGCAATATGGGGTTTGAAACGACGGAAAGCGACCTGCGAACGCTGTTCCAGCCGCTCGGTCAGGTCGAGAACATCAATGTCATCACCGATCGGGAGACAGGCCGCGCCCGTGGCTTTGCTTTCGTGGAAATGACTGATGACGCGGAAGCGGGCAAGGCGATCGAGGCGCTGAACGGAAAAGAAGTGGCCGGGCGAGCGTTGACGGTGAATGAAGCGCGTCCCAAGACCCGGTCGTCGTTCGGTGGCGACCGTGGCGATCGCGGCCAGCGCTGGTAGCAGCCAGGACCGGTTCCGGAGCACGCGAGTCCCGCTGGCGTGCTCCGCGGACCCGCCGGCGCGCGTCATTCGCCACAAGAACACAACGAGCACAAAGATCACCAGGAGGCACTCTTCAGGGTCTGCGTGTCCTTTACGGCTTTGCGGTTTAGTGCTTCACGACTTGCAGTAGGTTTCGGTGATTCTTTGCAGGTGGTAGCCCATGATGGCCAGCGCCATCGCGGTGTCTAAGCTGTCCCGGTGGCGCCGCAGGGTGTTAAAGCAGTCCGTCACCTTCCCGCTCGGAGCCCCCTAATCCTCCTGCAGACGGAGTCCTCGCGCAGGAGCGGCGGCTTCCGGGGCAGCGCAGCGAAGCGCGTGGACCTTTTCATCCTGCGAGTAATTGTGGCGGCAGGTGAGGTTGGCGACAAGGCTGAGGAGCGCTTTCCTGGGGGTTCGTCCCCGGAGAACCAGGCGCAACACGCGGCCCAGAATCTTCGGGTAGCTGTAGAACAGGTCGTGGAACTGAACCAACTCCTGTACCAGCTCGCTCCAGGTGAAGTGGAGGAACCGGGAGACCGGGTGGGAGAGGGAGTAATACTGCCAGTCGGCGGGGTAGTCGTTGGCCATGATCCGCCCTTGCCGTTCCATGTCCTTGAAAAGCGCCGTTCCCGGCAACGGCGTGAGGATCACGACATTGGCCATGTCGATCCCGTAATCCTCGGCGGCGCGGGCAACGGTGGCGCCGATGCCCGGCCGGTCGGTGTCGATCCCCACGATGAATGAGCCCATCACCGTGATCCCGTGGCGCTGGATCCGGCACACAGAAGCAGGGTAATCGCGGCCTTCCCGGATGTTGAACCTCTTGCCAACGGCGATCAGCCCTTCGACCGTCGGGGACTCGAAGCCGATGAAGACGCCCGCGCAACCGGACCTCGATGCCAGATCGAGCAGTTCCTCATCATCGGCGAAATTGATCGTCGCCTGGCAGACCCAGGGCCGCGTCAAGCCCTCGCGGATCATCGCCCGGAACAGGTCCTTGGCGCAGGCCATATGGTCCTTACGGGTGCCGATCAGGTTGTCGTCCACGAACAGGATTCTCTTTTCGCGGATTTGGCGAAGTTCGGCGATCACGTTCTCGAGCGGCCGGCGGCGAAACAGGTGGCCGTTGAAGGCCGTCACACTGCAGAACGAGCAGTTCAAGGGGCAGCCCCGGGTGGACTGAATCGAACCGAAGTGGTAGCGCCCGGCCAGCAGGTCGTGGCGCGCCGGGGGAATCTCCGCCATGGGGACGGGCCCGCCGGCGTAGACTCGCTCGAGCGTTCCGGACCGCACATCGGCCAGGACTTGCGGCCACACCAGCTCCGCCTCGCCGGTGACCACGGCGTCCGCGTGGCCCAAGGCCTCGGCCAGGCACATTGTGGCGTGGATGCCCCCCATCACCACCGGAACCCCCATCGCCCGGAACAGCCCGGTGAGTTCGTAGGCGCGCGGGGCCTGGGAGGTGAAGGCCGTGATGCCCACCAGGTCGGGACGAGGCAGGGTCCGCGCATCGAGCGGGCCGAGGTTTTCGTCGATCACCTCAACCTCCCAGTCGGGCGGGGTGAGACGAGCCAGCACTAGCAGACCCAGCGGCTTCCAGAGCCGGTACTTGTTCAGGAAGTTCCACCCCCGGACTTTGCTCATGCTGACCACTGGATTGCATGGGTTGATTAGAAGAAGCTTCATGGAAGGTCTTCAGGAATCTGCTTGAGGTTCCTGCCGCGAACCTGCCGCCACGGCGCTGATTCTCCTCCGCATGGCGACATGTTTTTATACACCCGGGGGATCCGCGTGTCAGTTCAATACTGCACACACGCGTGGTCAAAATTGCTCATCTCGAGCCGCGAAACGGCAACTACAGGGAAGGGGCGAAATTACCGGACGCTGCGATATGGATCCTAGTCGTGCAGCACCACGCTGAGGAGGCCGCTATGGACCGTAAACCCGCCGCTGTTGCCGTAATCAACGAAGCCCAGCTTGCGGAACTTGTTCATGAAATGACTGACTCGCGACCGGGTCGTGCCGACCATCTGCGCCAGGCTTTCCTGGTTGACGCTGGGAAGCACGGTTTCGGCTCTGCTTTCCTTGCCGAAATGAGCGAGCAACAACAGAATCCGAGCCAGACGCTTCTCGCTGGAGTTGAAAAGCTGGTCGACCAGGTCCTCTTCGTATCGGATGTTGCGCGAAAGCAGATGGGTGACAAACAACTCGGAGACCCCGCGCTGTTCGTGAAGCATGCGGGCCATCAGCGGCTTCTCGATCCTGGCCAGCGAGCAATCCGTCATGGCGGTAGCCGTGGCCATGCGCAACGGCTGACCGGCGAGGCATCCCTCCCCGAAGAATTCACCGCCGCCCAGAATGGCGACGATCGCTTCCTTGCCCCGGTCGGAGGTGACCGCGAGCTTCACCTTGCCCCGCCGGAGGTAGAACACCGAATCGGCAGGGTCTCCTTGCCGGAAGATGGGGCGGCTCGTGCCGCATTCCACAGTGGTGTTCCCCTGGGACATGCGGGCAAGGAATGGTTCCCAATCGACGGGCTGATTCTTCTTGCGCGCCATGACAACCTCCGCCTGCTTGACTGAAGGCGAGCCATGGCATCATGCAGAATTGATCCCCGCGAGATCCCGCCGCCTCGCAGGCCGGCGTCGCCGCAATACGGTCTCACCCGCCCGGTTCCCGCAGGGCTGCACTGCACCCTCAGTTAAGCCAACTGAATTTTACGCGAATTTCCACCATGTGATCAAGGACCCCAACTTCGGCTTCAACGCCGAGACCGAGGAGTTCGGCGACCTGGTGAAGGCGGGCGTTTGTGAACCGTGCATGCGCGGCAATGAGCACTTTTGACCAGGCGCATGAGCAGTCTGGAACTGACACCCCGCTTGTGCTGCATGTATAAGTACAAGTGCCCCCGGCTGCCCGCTGGAATCGCAGCAGCGGGGGAGAGTGATTGCCTCTCTGTTGCCCTGACAGGGACGAACGTGCTGGCGCGGCTCGGCGGAACTGAACAGCGCGGCAGAAGGGCCATCGCGGCTTTGTGGCGTGACCCTCGGCATCGGTTGCAGACGTAAGGAGTGCCAATGGCTAACAGAACCCAAACGGGGACTCTTTTCATCGCGCACGACGCCCTTCTGCCGGCATCGCTGCGCTTCGAAAGCGATGCCTATTCGAGCAACTCCCATACGAAGGGCTGGAGACGGGTCACGAATTGCGACGCGTACGGACTGGACCGGCAGCTCCGTGAGGCTGGGTGGACCTTTTTCGACGTGGCCGGGGGAATCTCGGCGCGCGTCTTGGGTTGGGGCCGCGAAAAGGCCCTCGGGAGGGTGATCGACAAAGCCCTCGCGCGCATTACGGCAGGCGGCTTCAACTGCCTGGAAATCGCACGAGTCACAGCGAAGCGTTTCCTCGGGCTGCATTACATATGTGTCTCTGCCCATCCGCGCCATATTCAGGAAGGCATGCACTTGGCGCACCGCAAACGCCTTGGGGAATTAGACCGGCTGGGACCGGCCGCCGCCTTGCCGAGAGCTTGAAGTTTACGAGGGAGGGAACTGTGTCGGAAAATAATGGTGACAAAGCCAGATTTGGCCGGCTTAGGAAGCGGAAACTGCTCCGGCGGAAGCACACTCGAGAACTCCGCAAAGCACTGGGACCGGAAAAACAGAACACGGGAACAGGGACCAGCGGCTAGGGGCCAGGTACGCAACCCCCCGTCAAGTCCGCCAGGAGGAGCAAAATGATCGGCATTCGGTTTCTGACCATCCTGCTTGTGTGCGCGGCGCTGGCGCCGCCTTTAACCCATGCGCAAGGTCTATCCAGCTACCGGGGCTTCCAACTCGGAATGGACCTGCCCGCGGTCATGCAACAGGCGGAGATGAAAACGCCGGAGGTGAAACTGATCCACCAGCGGCCCGCGGTGATTCAAGAACTGGAGTGGCGGCCGCCATACACTCTCGGCGGCTCCTTGCCCGATACGGACCCGGTTCGCGAAGTAATCCTCAGCTTTTACAACGGCGGCCTGTTTCAGATCGTAGTCAATTACGATCGGTACAGGACCGAGGGCCTCACTGATGAAGACGTGATCGAGGCCACGTCGGCGAAGTACGGGCCTGCAACAAGGGCTGCCGGGAAGCCCCTCAGCTTCGCCGTGCCCCAGCCTTACGACGGCGCCGAACGGGTGCTACTGGCGCGTTGGGAAGATGCGCAGTGTTCCTTGAACCTTTTCCGTTCCTCCTACGGTCCTACTTTTGGCATGGTGATCTTTTCCAAACGGCTGGATGTTGCAGCCAGGGCGGCCGTCCTGGAAGCCATCCGGCTGGACGAGCAAAGCGCTCCAGAACGAGAAGTCGCACGCCAAAAGAAGCAGGATGACGAGGTTCGCACCGCGCAAGAGAAGGCGCGGCTGGTGAACAAGCCGGCCTTTCGCCCTTAGCCGGTCTCGAGATGATCTCAGATGATCTCCCGGGCCCTGAGGCCGCGCGAAAACGTGCTATACTTGTGCTGCATTCGACGTCCCGCCTAGCGAGGCCGAAGAGTCCATTCAGCCTCGAGTAGCCTGCCATCAAATGCAGGGGAATCCGCTCAGGGATATTCCTGGATCACGATTCCGAACTCGGCTCCACGAGAAAAGACAGAACAGGTTGTGCACAGCCTGAACCAGCGCTCGAAAGATGTCTGGGGACCCGGCGAAGTCTGCCGTTCTCCCATCCCGGCAACGATTCACGGAAAGAGGAGTTCTCCATGCTCACGAAGACAATGAAAGTGGCTTCCATCGGTGCATTGATCCTGGCGGCATTGTTCTGGAACTATGCTTCGAGCTATCAACTGCCCTTGCGCTTCGTAGTCAGTCTCGGCGCCGTCATGGTCGCCGTACAGGCAGTCCGCGCTCGCAAGCGCGGGTGGGCGCTTGGCTTCTACGCCATAACCCTGGTCTTCAATCCCTTTTTCACAGTGGGCACGTTCACTGGCAATCTGGCATTTTGTCTGGTCCTCGCCAGTCTGGTGCCGTTCACGGTCTCTCTGTTCACACTGCGAACCCAGCCGCTTCTCTCGATGCCGTCAATCACCGATCGCACTCCCGGAAGCCTGTCACTGTAGTTATATGAGCGTGTGGGCTCCGAAACGGTCGAGAAGCCGTGCGGCGCTGTCTTTACGCCGCCAGCGGGCGTCATTTCACCACCCAGGCACGAAAACGCCATGATTGTGCGCCTTGGTATCTTGGGGTGAATCCGCCGCGGCACGCATGCTACGGCCATCCAGGGAGAAAGCTTCAACGTGAGACTGAGCGGCGAGAAAATTCGTGAGCACTTGCTGGACCTGGGCGCGCGCATTCGGGAAAGCGGCGCGGCGCGGCCGTACGCCGGCGACGAGCGACCACTGCGATCCGAGTTGTTCAGCGCCGACCAGATGGTGCAGCACGGCAGGTCCCTGGCGAGTTCGCACAAGGTGAGTACGAAACACGCTCCCGAGCAGCTTCTGGCACGGCTGGCCGAAAACGAAGGTGTTCTACTTGGTGTCCGCGACCTGTTGACGGAGGCGGTCAAGGCCAGCCGCCGGATCACGCCGGCCGGCGAATGGCTACTCGACAACTTCTATCTCATCGACGAGCAGATTCGGACCGCGAAAAGACATTTGCCAGAGGGTTACAGCAAGGAATTGCCTCGTCTGGCCAACGGCCCATCGGCCGGCCTCCCGCGCGTTTATGACCTGGCACTCGAAACCATCGCGCACGGGGATGGCCGTGTGGATCCGGAAACCCTGAGCAGTTTCGTCGCCGCCTACCAGACGGCAGCGGTCCTGAAGTTAGGCGAATTGTGGGCCCTCCCCATCATGCTGCGCCTGGCACTGATTGAGAACCTGCGGCGCGTTGGATCGCGGATCGCGGCCGACAGGATCGACCGAAACCGGGCCGACCATTGGGCGGACCAGATGGCCGAGACCGCCCAGAAGGACCCCAAGAGCCTGATCCTGACGATCGCCGACATGGCGCGGTCGAGCCCGCCGATGGTGGGCCCCTTTGTCGCCGAACTTGCGCGCCGGCTGCAAGGGCAGGGGCCCGCTCTGGCCTTGCCACTCACCTGGATTGAACAGCGGCTCTCCGAATCCGGCTGGACCATCCAGCAGTTGGTGCAGTCGGAGAGCCAGCAACAAGCCGCCGACCAGGTCTCCATGAGCAACAGCATCGGCAGTCTGCGTTTCCTGGGCGCCATGGATTGGCGCGAGTTCGTGGAGACGATGAGCGTTGTCGAGCAGACGCTGCGTGAAGATATTGGCGGGGTCTACGGCGACATGGACTTTGGCACGCGGGACCGATATCGCCACGTTGTGGAGAAGGTGGCCAGGGACAGCCGTCTATCCGAGAGCGAGGTGGCCCGCGCAGCGATCGGGTTGGCGCGCCGGAGCGCGGCTGCCAAGGGCGAGAACGACCGCGCAGTACACGTTGGATTCTATCTGATCGACAAAGGATTGCCGCAGCTCGAACAGGTTGTCAGAGCGCGCCTGTCCATCTCCGATGCCCTTCAGAGAATCAGCCGCCGGTTCCCGTTGCCCGTCTACCTGGGCACAATTCTGCTGGTGAGCGCCGTCCTGGCCGGAGGCTTACTTGCCAAAGCCCATGCGGCCGGGCTACACGGTTGGCGTCTGGGGGCCATCGGCGCGCTCTCGGTGCTGTGCGTAAGCCAATTGGCCGTGGCCCTTGCCAACTGGCTGGTCACCTTGCTGGTGCCGCCGCATCCTCTGCCTCGAATGGATTTCTCCGCGGGCATTCCGCCGGAATGCCGCACGCTGGTGGCGATTCCGACCATGCTCGTCAGCTCTGAAAATATCGAAGAGCTGATAGGATCCCTGGAAGTCCGCTTCCTCGCCAATCGGGACGCCAACCTGCACTTCAGTCTGCTGACCGACTTTTGCGATGCGCACGCGGAAACACTGCCCGAGGACGAACCGCTATTGCGCCTGGCCCGGCAGCGTATCGAAGAGCTGAATGCGAAATACCGGGGAGCAACAGCCGGCGCCTTCTTCCTGTTTCATCGCCCCCGCCGCTGGAATGCGGGGGAGCGGATCTGGATGGGCTATGAGCGCAAGCGGGGCAAACTCGAGGAGCTCAATGCCCTGCTTCGCGGCGGCTCAACGGAGCGCTTCTCGCTGGTGGTCGGCGACCAGGCGCCTCTGGCCAACGTGAAGTACGTCATCACTCTGGACACCGATACGCAGTTGCCGCGCGATTCGGCCCGGCAGTTTGTGGGAGCCATGGCGCATCCGCTGAATCGCCCATGGTACGACGAACGTAAGCAGCGGGTCGCCGAGGGTTACGGCATTCTCCAACCGCGAGTGGCCGTCAGTCTGCCCGGCATCAACCGGTCGCGGTATGCCCGCTTATGGGGCAGCGAGGCCGGCATTGATCCATACACCCGCACGGTCTCCGACGTGTACCAGGACCTGTTTGGCGAAGGTTCGTTCATTGGCAAGGGAATCTACGCGGTGGATGCATTCGATCGGGCGCTTAAGGGGCGCTTCCCCGACAACCGCATTCTCAGCCACGACCTTCTGGAGGGTTGTTACGCACGGGCGGGGCTGTTGAGCGACGTGCAGTTATACGAAGAGTACCCGTCCCGCTACAGCGGGGATGTGAGCCGGCGCCACCGTTGGATTCGCGGCGACTGGCAGCTTTTGAGGTGGCTACTGCCCGGCGCCCCCGGCCTGGGTGGCCGCCTTCAGAAGAACCCGCTGCCCGGATTGTCTCGCTGGAAGCTCTTCGACAACCTTCGGCGCAGTCTCGCGCCTTCCGCCTTGACACTGCTGTTACTGCTCGGCTGGATGGTGTTGCCATCGGCTTGGCTTTGGACGTTGTCGGTGCTTGGGGTCATCGTGGTGCCTGCTCTGCTGGCCTCCATCCTGGATTTGCTTCGGAAGCCAGGCGACACTTTATGGGCCCAGCACCTGTCTGAAGTGGCGCGTTCCACCCAGCGGCGCTTCGCTCAGGCGGCATTCACGGTTGTATGCCTCCCCTATGAGGCGGCCTTCAGCAGCGATGCCATTGTGCGCACAACGGCGCGGATGCTGGTCACACATAAACGGCTTCTTGAATGGAACCCTTCCGTCGGTCCGTATCGCCGAAAGCGCTCGGATCTGATGGCTGCCTGGTGTTCCATGTGGGTTGCCCCTGTCATAGCTGCCGCCGCAGGAACCTGTCTTGGCCTCTTCCGGCCGGCCGCACTGGCGGTGGCCGGGCCGGTGCTGGCCCTCTGGTTCCTGTCGCCAATAATTGCGTGGTGGATCAGCCGTCCGCTCGGGCTTCGGAAATCCGGGCTCACAGCCGGCCAGAAAGTGTTTCTTCGAAGGCTGGCTCGGAAAACGTGGGCCTTCTTCGAGACCTTCGTCGGCCCCCAGGATCACTGGCTCCCGCCGGATAACTATCAGGAGCAGCCTGCCGTGATCGTCGGGCGCCGCACGTCGCCGACCAATATGGGGCTCGCGCTCCTTGCGAACTTGTCGGCCTACGACTTCGGCTACATTTCCGCCGGCCAGTTGATCGAGCGCACGGCCAACGCCCTCCACACCATGGAAGCGCTGGAGAGGCATCGGGGCCATTTCTACAACTGGTACGACACGCAATCGTTGAAGCCGCTCTCTCCGGCCTACGTTTCAACCGTGGATAGCGGCAATCTCGCGGGTCACCTATTGACGCTGCGGCCGGGCCTGCTGGAACTCGCCGACCAACAGATCCTGGGACCGCGGCTGTTTGACGGGCTCAGCGACACCCTTGCAGTTCTCGTGGAAGCGGCGGCAGGAGAGGCGCCGGACCATCTTGCCGACCTGCAGATGCAACTCGGCTCTGCCTCCGATTCGCGACCGGAAACGCTTGCGGCCATACGCGTTTGCCTCGAACGGCTGGCTTTGTCCGCTGCCAAAACGGTCGATGGCTTTCAGGCCGATCCCAGGAGCGATGCCGTGTGGTGGGCACGCGCCTTCGCGCGGCAATGCCGGGAGGCCCTCGATGAACTGGCCTTCTTTACCCCGTGCGATGGCGTCGCGGCTTCGTTGGAGGCGCCCGGCCGTATCTTAACGCTGCGCCAATTGGCCGATCTGGAGGCGGACTGTGAAGCGCGCCAGCGCGCCAAATCACGGATTGCCGCCATTGAGCAACTCGCACAGCGGGCCCGTGAATTAACCCGGATCGAGTACGATTTCCTATTTGACAAGGGACGTCATTTGTTGGCCATTGGCTACAACGCGGCTGAACGCCGCCGGGACCCCAGCTACTACGATCTGCTCGCTTCGGAAGCGAGATTGTCTACTTTTGTGGCGATTGCGCAGGGAGAACTGCCGCAGGAAAGCTGGTTCGCGCTTGGACGTCTGCTCACTACAGCGGGCGGAGGCTCTCTCCTGCTTTCCTGGAGCGGATCGATGTTCGAGTACCTCATGCCGCTTCTGGTGATGCCGACCTACGAGAACACGCTTCTGGACCAGACCTATAAAGCGGCTGTCGAGAGGCAGATCGGGTATGGGAGAAAGCGCGGCGTAGCCTGGGGAGTCTCGGAATCCGGCTATAACGCCATCGACGCTCATCTGAACTATCAGTACCGCGCGTTCGGAGTACCTGGCCTGGGCCTCAAGCGGGGACTCGCCGACGACCTGGTAGTCGCACCTTATGCCTCGGCACTCGCGCTGATGGTAGCGCCAGAAGAGGCGTGCGCCAACCTGGAGCGGTTGGCGGCCGAGGGACTGGGCGGCAAATTCGGCTTCTATGAAGCAGTTGACTACACCCCTTCGCGTCTGCCCCTCGGGCAAAGCAGCGCCGTGGTGCGCTCCTTCATGGCACATCACCAGGGAATGAGCTTGCTCTCGCTCGCTTATGTGCTTCTGCACCGCCCCATGCAGCGCCGTTTTCAGTCAGATCCCGCGTTTCAGGCCACCAACCTGCTGCTCCAGGAGCGCGTTCCCAGGGCCACCGCATTCGATTCGCACACCTTCGAAATCTCCGGCGCACGCGAGGTCTCCAGTGTCCCTGACATGCCGGTCCGGATTTTCAGCGCGCCGGACTTCCCTACGCCGGAGGTGCAGCTACTGTCAAACGGCAGATACCACGTGATGATCACCAATGCGGGAGGCGGTTACAGCCGCTGGAAAGACATGGCCGTGACGCGCTGGCGCGAAGACCCCACCTGCGATAATTGGGGCACTTTCTGTTATCTGCGCGACGTGACCAGTGGGGATTCCTGGTCCACTGCCTACCAGCCTACGCTCAAACGCACAGAGGCCAACGAGGTCATTTTCTCGGAGTCGCGTGCCGAGTTCCGGTGCCGCAACCACGGATTCGACACTCACACTGAAATTGCCGTTTCGCCCGAGGACGATGTCGAACTGCGCCGGATTCGGATCACCAACCGCGCTTGGACGCGCAGAGCCATCGAGGTCACAAGCTACGCGGAAGTGGTGCTGGCATCCTCGGCGGCAGATGCGCTGCACCCGGCATTCAGCAACCTGTTTGTTCAGACCGAGATCATCCGCCAGCAGAGGGCCATTCTCTGCACGCGACGGCCGCGTTCCCGCGATGAGCGCGCGCCATGGATGTTTCATCTCATGGCTGTGCACGGCGCGGACATCGGCGAGGTGTCGTACGAGACGGACCGCATACGGTTCACCGGCCGCGGCAACACCGTCGCCGACCCGGACGCCATGCGGAGCGCCGCGCCGCTCTCGGGTGGCGAAGGCTCGGTGCTCGATCCGATTGTCGCTATCCGGCATCAGATCACGCTCGATCCCCGGGAATCGGCGACCATCAATATCGTTTCCGGGGTTGGCGAAAGCCGCGAGGCGTGCCTCGGCCTGGTCGAGAAATACCACGATCGGCGTCTCGCCGACCGCGTGTTTGATCTCGCCTGGATCCACAGCCAGGTGGTCCTCCGGCAACTGAATGCTACCAACGCCGACGCGCAACTCTATGGCCGCCTCGCCGGCTCCGTGATCTACGCCAACTCATGGCTCCGCGCCGATCCGGCTGTCCTCATCAAGAATCGCCGCGGGCAATCGGGCCTGTGGGGTTACTCCATTTCCGGCGACCTGCCGATCGTCCTGCTGCAAATCGCGGACACGGCCAATATGGAACTGGTGCGCCAGTTGGTGCAGGCTCACGCGTACTGGCGTTTGAAGGGGCTGTCCGTCGACCTCGTGATCTGGAACGAAGAGCACGCCGGCTACCGGCAGGTTTTGCAGGACCAGATCATGGCCCTGATCTCCGCCGGTGTAGAAGCCGAGGTGAAAGATCGGCCGGGCGCTATTTTCGTGAGACCGGCGGACCAGATCTCGAACGAGGACCGCATTCTGCTCCAGTCTGTGGCCCGTGCCATCCTCACCGACAGCCGGGGAACGTTGGCGGAGCAGATCAATCGGCGCGGCCCAGTGGAAACTGCGGTTCCGCTCTTTATATCCAGCCGAGCCTACAAAGCGATCCCCACAGAACCCGCGGCGGAAACGGGGGGCGATCTCCTCTTGTTCAATGGGCTGGGAGGATTCACCGCCGACGGACGCGAGTACATCATCACCACCAGGCGCGAGAAAATGACTCCCGCGCCCTGGGTGAATGTGTTGGCCAATCCCCGCTTTGGGACCGTGATTTCGGAAAGTGGCGGTGCTTGCACATGGTACGAGAACGCCCACGAGTTCCGCCTCACGCCCTGGCACAACGACCCCGTGAGCGATTCGAGCGGAGAGGCTTTCTACGTCCGCGATGAAGAGACGGGCCACTACTGGTCTCCCATGCCGCTGCCCAGCCGCGCGGTGGCGCCCTATGTCACCCGTCATGGGTTCGGCTACAGCGTCTTCGAGCATGCCGAGAACGGCATCCACACGGAGGCCTGGGTGTACGTTGCCGTGGACGCACCGGTCAAATTCACCGTGTTGAAGGTGCGAAACGAGTCGGGGCGAGCCCGCCGGCTCTCCGCCACCGGATACGCGGAGTGGCTCCTTGGCGACCTGCGGTCCAAATCGGCAATGCACGTTGTCACGGAGATGGACACCAACTGCGGCGCGATGTTCGCGCGCAATTCCTATAACGCTGAGTTCGCTGACCGCGTCGCGTTTTTCAACGTGGAGGGTGCGGGCCGAACCGTGACCGGCGACCGGACAGAATTTCTGGGGCGCAACGGCACACTTCGAAGTCCGGCCGCTATGACCCGATCCCGACTTTCCGGAAAATTCGGGCCGGCTTTGGATCCTTGCGCGGCGATGCAGGTCCCCTTCGAGTTGTCCGACGGCGAACAGCGTGAGCTGGTCTTCGTGCTTGGGGCGGGAGACAATGCCGAGCAGGCCGGCGACTTGGTGAATCGTTTCCGCGGCTCGGCTGCTGCCCATCAGGCACTCCAGGCGATGTGGCAGTACTGGAATCACACGCTTGGCGCGGTGAATGTCGAGACACCCGACCAGTCGCTCAACATTCTGACCAACGGGTGGCTCATCTACCAGACCGTGGCCTGCCGCTTGTGGGCGCGCAGCGCATACTATCAGCCAGGGGGCGCCTTCGGTTTCCGCGACCAACTCCAGGATGCCATGGCGCTCATCCACTGTGAGCCAGGCCTCCTGCGCGAGCAGCTTCTGCGCTGTGCCGCCCGCCAGTTCGTGGAAGGAGACGTCCAGCACTGGTGGCATCCCTCATCGGGCCGCGGCGTGCGCACGCATTGCTCGGATGATTTCCTGTGGTTGCCGTTGGCCACCTGCCGGTACGTCCTCAGTACCGGCGATACAGGGGTGTTGGATGAGCTTACCTGCTTCGTGGAAGGCCGTCCGGTAAAGACGGAAGAGGACTCGTATTACGATTTGCCCAGCCGGTCGGCGGAAGCGGCCACGTTATACGACCACTGTGTCCGAGCGATTGTGAACGGCCTGAAATTCGGCGAGCACGGCCTGCCCTTGATGGGCTCCGGCGACTGGAACGATGGCATGAACATCGTGGGCGCGGGAGGCCAGGGCGAAAGCGTCTGGCTGGGATTCTTTCTCTACGCGGTGCTCACCCGGTTCGCCGAGGTTGCGCGCGCCCGTGGTGACGCCACCCTGGAGCGGCGCTGCCGGCAAGAGGCGGAGCAGGTTCGCGGCAATCTCGAGGAACACGGCTGGGATGGCGAATGGTACCGCCGCGCGTACTTCGACGACGGCTCGCCGCTGGGATCGGCAGGCAACGCCGAATGTCAGATTGATTCGGTCGCCCAAAGCTGGTCCGTTCTTTCCGCGGCGGGTAGCACCGAACGCTCGCTCCTGGCTATGGAAGCGCTGGACCGGCGGCTCGTTTGCCGGGATCATGCCTTGATTCGCCTCCTCGATCCGCCATTCGACAAATCGGACTTGAATCCCGGCTACATTAAAGGATACGTCCCCGGCGTGAGAGAGAATGGCGGGCAATACACTCATGGGGCGATTTGGGCGGTGATGGCCTTCGCGGCCTTGGGCGATCGCCGGCGCGCCTGGGAGTTGTTTGGGCTGATCAACCCGCTAAACCACGCCAAAACCGGCGCGGACACGGACATATACAAAGTTGAGCCGTACGTGGTTGCGGCCGATGTCTATGCCGTACCGCCGCACACCGGCCGCGGTGGATGGACCTGGTACACCGGCTCGGCCGGATGGATGTACCGGCTGGTTGTGGAATCCCTGTTGGGGCTGACGCTGCAGCCGGGCAAACTCCGCATCAACCCCTGCGTTCCTCCGGAATGGGAGACGTTCAAGATGCACTACCGCTACCGGGAGACGGTCTATCACATCGCCGTGACGCAAACGCGGGCCGCCGGCGCCGGCATGGCCATCACCGTCGATGGGGTCGCGCAGGACGATGCAGCTATTCCCCTCGTCGATGATCGTCAAGAGCACTGGGTCGAGGTGAGAATCGTTCAGCGTCCATAGTGTCGCGGAAAACCTGCCTGTAGCCAAAACCTCATGACCTTTTGGAATCAGCCATCTACGGTCCTGAGCCTTTGGCCTGCCGAGGCGGCGTTACGGCATCTTACAACCATGGGTTCATGGTCCGATTCATCCTTGCGCTCCTGGCCGCACTCCGAGCCTTCTTCCGCTCTGGCTGCACACAGGCCCGGCGCGCCTCTGATAGAATCGCACGGTCAGTTGCGGTTTGATCATCTTGCTTGGCGAAAGGACTCTTTGGTATGAGCGATTCCCAGGGCCGCATTTCGCGGCGGCAATTCATACAAACCGGCGCGGGGATGGCCGCGCTGGGGCTGAGCGGCATCCGCCTTTCGGGCGCGCAGCAGAAGCCGCGCCGTCCCAACATCCTCTACGTTTTCTCCGACATGCAGCGCGCCACTTCCATGGGGTGCTACGGCGACCCGAACGTGCATACCCCGGCGCTCGACGGCTTTGCCGGGCAGGGGGCGCGGCTGGATGCGGCCATGTCGAACACGCCCGTTTGTTGCCCGCATCGCGCCGGCCTGATGACCGGGCTGTACGCGCATCATCACGGTGTGGCCAGCAACGGGGTGCGCTTCACCCGCCACGCCCGCGGCTTCGCCGAGCAGTTTCGCGATGCGGGTTACGTCACCGGCTACGCGGGCAAGTGGCACATCCCGGCGGGTCATGGCAGCGAGGATTCCCTGCCGCTAGGCTTCCCCGCGGACCAGATCGGCGAGAAGGGGAAAGCGCCGGACGGCCACTTTGTGCGCGTGAAGTCTCGCGACGCCAATGGCCGCGAGGTCGAGACGATGGTCTATAAGCCAACCCTTCTCACCGACCGCACCATCCGCTTCATCGAGGAAAAGGGCCGAGGCGACAAGCCGTGGCTGTTTGTCCTTTCCTGGCTTCCGCCCCACAGTCCTTACAAGGCGCCACCGGAATTTCGCAAGCACTACGAAGGCAGGCTGCAACTGGCGCCGAACGTTCCTGACGGCCGGCCCAGGGAGTTCGCCAGCGCCTCACTTCCCGACTATTACGGCATGGTGGAGAGCCTGGACGTGGAGTTCAAGCGCATCCTCGAGGCCCTGGACCGCGCCGGCGTCGCCGAGGACACGATTGTGTGCTATTCGTCCGACCACGGAGACATGCTTGGGTCGCACGGGTACAGGGCGAAGCGCTGGCCGCATGAGGCCTCGGCGCGCGTCCCGTTCCTGATCCGCTATCCACGCGCGATTCGCCCGGGGCAGGTGATCGACGATCCGTTCAGCACCATTGATGTACACCCCACCCTGGCCGCTTTGGCCGGCGTCAAACCGGCCTCTGGCATCGACGGGGTTGATTATTCGCCGCTGCTGACCGGCAAGATCTCGCGGCCGCCGCGCGA
>Ga0315295_10001407_pt1 | contig 20631 bp, 18 predicted proteins | sample YL17G14_0_MG_FD_204453 | JGI IMG/M metagenome (GOLD analysis project Ga0315295, IMG submission 204453) | Sediment microbial communities from Yellowstone Lake, YNP, Wyoming, USA - YL17G14_0 | ecosystem: Environmental > Aquatic > Freshwater > Lake > Sediment | place: USA: Wyoming | collected...
TTCGATGAGATGGGACGGCAGTGCAGGCCGATCTGGTACCAGATGGACGGCATCTGAATGACCAGGTGCGGGTCATTTGCCAGGAGAGCCGTCCCGCTGGCAGTCAACGATCCGGAGACTGCCCACGAATTGGAGCCGATGCCCGATCCTGTTGGTCCCAGCAGCGCATTCAGCGTGGCAGAAAAATCCCGAACGGATGACCAGTCCAGGTTTGGAAGACTGCGGCTGGCAGAGGTTGTATTCGTGGCTTGTCCCAATTCTGGGACGATAACCGGGTGGTCAGCCGGATAGGCTGGAAAGAGTTCCGCTACCTGAGCCGGAGATAGAGTTTTGAGCAGGATGGCGCGCTCGATCTCATTATCCATGTTACCTCCCAGGTCCCAGGCCATGGCTTTTCCCCATGTCAGGGTGTTCACCGGGGTCCACGGTTCCGGCTTGTACGCGGGTGTCAGTATCTTCAGGATGGCGTATTCCAGGCTGACCGCCGCCCCCTGGTGATCTGCCAGGTAGGCGTTCACCCCCTCGGCATACGCCTCCAGTATGGCGATCGATTCGGGATCAAAACCTGCCAGTTCCTGCTCGGCCACCTGGCGCCAGCCAAGTGTCCGCAGGAAAGTATCTGTTTCCAGCTGCGAATCTCCGAACATCTCCGAAAGCCTTCCGGAGCCGATGTGACGCCAGAAGTCCATCTGCCAGAACCGCTCCTGGGCATGGGTGTACCCTTGCGCCATGAACAGGTCATGCAGTGTGCTGGCATAGATGTTGGGAATTCCCATCTCGTCACGATAGATATCCACGCTTCCGTCCAGTCCGGAGAGATGGATGTTTCCATTTGTCTGCGGGAACGACCGGCGGGCAGTAGCCACACCGATGACAGACAACACTACTGCCAGAACCAACAGACCCCCAACCAGCCCAGTTAAAATTCGAGTACTCTTTTTCTTCATAGCTCCTCCAATGGCGAATTGGTATGATGCTATAACACACCTGCATGACATTGGTAGCGCAGGTAAGCGGTCCTTCTTATCCCTTGCCTTGCCGGATTGGCTACAGAAGGAGCAATCAATCCGGATGGGTCCTTACTCCAGCCTGACGCGCACATCCACAGCCACCACCCCCTCACCGGGAGTCAGCACGCGCAGCGGATTGATTTCGATCTCCGCAATTTCCGGGTGGTCCCAAGACAACTGCGCCAACCGCTGCAATACTTCCTTCACGGCTACGGTATCCCCGGCAGGGATATTCCGGAAGCCTGCCAGTTTACGCCCTGCCCATGTACGCTGCAGCAGGTCCTCCGCTTCTGATGATGGCAGTGGAGCCAGGGCAAACGCCACGTCTTTCAGACCTTCCACTTCCACGCCTCCGGAGCCGAACATCACCAGTGGACCGAATTGGGCATCGCGCTTTGCTCCAACGATCACTTCATGTCCCCCTGAGACCATGTGCTGCACCAGCACCCCTTCCAGGCGCGCCTCCGGCACGGCACGGCGGGTATTTTCGGTCACGATGCGGAATCCTGATCGCACTTCGTCTTTATCACGGATGTTGAGCAGAACCCCGCCTGTCTCGGATTTATGCGAGATATCTTGCGAAGCCACCTTCATCACCACCGGAAAACCGAGCTGCTTTGCCGCTTTCACAGCCTGGTCCTCAGTCTGAGCCAGGATGACCGTCGCAAACGGGATGTGATAAGCACTCAACAGGCGCCCGGCAGCCTCGGATCCCAGGAAAGAGCCCGCCTGTGCGCCCTGCATCGCGGACTTGGCAGCAACCGGGTCAATATCCTCCCAGTTTAGGGGGCTCTGATCCGCTATTTTCAGGTACTCTGCCCGTTTTGCCAGGGCACCCAGGGCCGAGACAGCGTGTTCAGCGAAACGGTATTCGGGGATGCGCGCCTGCCGGAAAAGGCCGGCTGCCTTGCTGATCGCCTTGCCGCCCATCAATGCCACCACCACCGGTTTGGAGGCAACCTGGATCAGGGGGATCATCGCCTCGGCATCCTCGTCAGCGCTGCCCACCGGCGGAGGCGGAAGGATCACTAGTACCATGTCCACGCCCGGATCGGCGATCAGCAAACGCAGGGAATGTGCATACATTTCACTCGTGGCACCGCCCAGGATATCTACCGGGTTTTGCAGGATGGCGGCGTCGGGCAGTAGAGCAGACAGTCCCGCCAGCGTTTCGGGAGACAATTCGGCCAGGGTCAGGTGATTGACTTCCAGCGCATCCGCAGCGATCACACCCGGTCCACCGGCATTGGTCAGGATGGCAATCCGTCGGCCTGCCGGCAGGCGGCAGGCGGCAAGTGCCACAGCCCAATCGAACATTTCCTCAATACTGGCTGCCTGCAAGACTCCTGCCCGGCGGAAGGCAGCCTCGTAAGCAGCACCCGACCCGGCCAGCGCTCCAGTGTGGGAAGCCGCGGCGCGCTGACCGCTCTTCGATCTGCCCACTTTCAAAGCCACGAGTGGTTTTCGGCGGGAGGCAAGGGTTGCTTCGGTCACAAAGCGCCTTCCATCCCGTATGCTTTCAATGTAGAAAGCCAGGGCGTGTGTTTGCGTATCCTCCACCACACCGGGCAGCATGTCGGTCTCGGTCACATCTGCCTGGTTGCCCAGGCTGAGCAGCCGCGAGAAGCCAAATCCGCGCTCCTGCGCCCAGTCGATGATCAGCCCGCACACCGCCCCCGATTGCGAGATGAGCGCCAGGTCGCCTTTGGGAGGCGGGGGCAGTGGGACAAAGGAGGTATCCAGCGGCAGGTGATAGTCGATCAGCCCAATGCAGTTTGGACCTATCAGGCGCATTTTATACTTCCTGGAGACCTTCAGGCATTCTGATTCAAGCTTCGCGCCCTGCTCGCCAGTCTCCCGGAAACCACCCGAGGAGATGATCGCGGCGCGGATTCCTCGCCCGCCCACCTCTTCCAGCACTCCAGGCATGGCTTCCGCCGGTACGATCAATACGGCCAGGTCAACTGGATCAGGAACCTCTGCGACTTGTTTGTAGATGGGACGACCGAACAGTTCCCCGCCTTTCCTGTTGACAAAGTGGATCGCACCAGTATATCCGCTGCGAACCATATTGCGGGCTGTGAACCAGCCAAGTTTTCCGGTATCTGCGGAAGCGCCCACTATGACCACGCCCGTTGGTTTGAAAAAGGGGACAAGGGTAGGTTCCATAAGAAGATTATACAGCAAGAGGGAAAGCACTTCTATCACCAGGATTCTTAAGGATTTTCGTGTTGTATAATGACTGTCTATAAACAGGCTTACCAAAAGGAATCCTATGAATCCTCAAATCCTCGCACTGCTCACAGCCATGGCATGGGGCATCGGCGGCTACTTCGAAAAGAAGGGACTGCACCTGGGCGGGCTTTCACCCCAGATGGGTATCACCGTCCGGACGGCTGTGGCGCTGGTTATCCTGGGTGCGGTATCCTTTCCGCATTGGAAAACCCTTCCACAGGCCGGCCCAAAAGCCCTGCTGATGATGATCATCGGAGGCGGGATCGTGGCTGGCTCGATCGGCATGTTGTGCTACTATGCCGCCATCAAGGGTGCCCCGCTTTCCAAGGTCATGCCCATCGCCTTCACCTCACCGCTTTTCGGAGCCCTGATGGGGATCATCTTCGGAGCCGAGCCGCTCACCTGGAAGACCGCCATCGGAACCCTGATGACCATCGCCGGGATCGTGGTGCTGACCGTCTGATGAGCGCCGGCTTTATCCAGCCGCGTTACGATTCTGGCGGCTTCGCCTCGCTCCCGGAACGCATCACCGCCAGCCTGCTGGCTGAGCCTCAAAAATATGATGCGCTGGTGCTTATCCTGCTGGATGGCTTTGGTTGGCGCTTCTTTCAAGAATTCCAGGACGAGCCTTTTCTTAAGCATGTTTCCCGCATGGGGCAGGTGGAGAAACTTACTGCCCAATTCCCCTCCACGACCGCCGCCCATTTGACCACACTGCACACCGGCATGCCGGTGGGCGAACACGGCATCTTTGAATGGATCTACTACGAGCCGGATATTGATGCGCTCATCGCCCCGTTGTTATTCTCTTTTGCCGGAACCGCCCAGCGTGATACATTAAAACAAGCCGGGGTTAAACCGCAGCATTTGTACCCGCAGAACTCTTTCTATCATGCACTTAAGAAACAGGGTGTGACCAGCTCCATCCTCCAGCACCGCGAGTACACGCCTTCCTCTTATGGTGATGTGATCTTCTCGGGTGCCAGGGCGCTCGGCTATAAAACATTACCTGAGGTGCTTGTCAACCTGGTGGATACACTCAACCAATCTGCGCTTGGGGATGGGAAAACCTCGATAACTTCGCCGGCCTATTTTGTGCTCTATAACGACAGGATCGATGCCATCAGTCATGAATACGGACCGGGTTCGCTCCAGACCTCCGCCGAGATCCGCATGCTGTTGATGACCTTTGAGAACATCCTCCTGAAGGCATGGAAAGATAACCGCAAGAGGATCCTTTTTATGCTTACCGCTGATCACGGTCAATCTGAGGTGGACCCTCAAACCACCGTCTATATTAATCGCGAAGCGCGTTTTGCAGGCATCGAAAAATACCTGAGGCGCAATCGGAAGGACGAGATGATTGTACCGGGCGGTTCCGCACGTGATTTCTTCCTGTACATCCAACCCGGATTGGTAGACGAAGCTGAGGCGTTCCTTGCCTCACGGCTGGAAGGACAGGCCGAAGTCCGCAAGGTGGCAGATATCATGGCCTCCGGCTGGTTCGGTCCTCGACTGTCACCTCTATTCTGCAAGCGTGCTGGAGACCTGGTGATCCTGCCCTATCGCCATGAGTCTGTCTGGTGGTTCGAAAAGAACAAGTACGAGCAGAAATATTACGGTCATCATGGCGGATTGACCCCGCAGGAGATGGAAATCCCGCTACTTACCTGGGAAATGTGATGTAAAATTGACCCATCAACCTGTCCCCGCCGCGCTGTGGCGGGTCCTATACCCTGAAGAGGAGTATCCCCATGTTTCAAACCATAATCATCGTAGGCAATGTCGGTCGTGATCCGGAAATGCGTTACACCCCCTCCGGCCAGGCAGTCACCTCCTTCTCGGTGGCCACCAACCGCCAGTACACGAACAACAGCGGTGAGACCATCAAAGAGACCATCTGGTTCCGCATATCCGCCTGGGGTAAAACAGGCGAGACTTGCAACCAATATTTAAAGAAAGGCTCCAAGGTACTCATCGAAGGCCGCCTGACCGCAGATCCCGCTACCGGTGGACCACGCGTCTGGACAGGCCAGGATGGATCAACCCGCGCCTCCTTTGAAGTCTCTGCCCAGACGGTGCGCTTCCTGAGCACTCGCAGCGAAGCGGAAAGCGGCGGGGCACCCTCAGCCCCCGGCGCTGAGGATGGTGTCGCTCCGGCTGAAAACGAAGACATCCCCTTCTGATCAGGAAGGAGACTGACGTGACCCTGCCCCCTCCCAAACCACCAACCGCGTTCCAGATCGAGATCCCGGCGGATTTGCATCCGGTGTATGCCAACCTGGCACGCATTGCCCATGCCCCGGCGGAATTTGTCCTGGATTTTGCCCGGATCCTGCCCGGCGATACCAAGGCCACCGTGACCGCCCGCGTGATCATGTCACCGGTGGCATTGAAACTATTTTCCCAGGCACTCAACGAAAACCTGACCCGTTACGAAGCCACCTTTGGAACCATCAACATCCCGGTAGGCGGTTCATCCCTGGCCGATTCTCTTTTCAAACCTTTTCACCCTCCTGAATCGCCAAAAGAACCTCCTAAAGAGCCGCCAAAAGAACCAAAGAAATAACCGCTCGGAACAATGATTCCGACAGGGATGATTTCCCCCACCATCTTTTTCCCCCGGCGGAAAGGTCATCTTCTACAACCACCGCCGGGGCTTTCCTTTTCAGATCGATTCCAAAGGATGATCGATGCACAAACTCGAAACGATAGCCGAACAGATCCGCCAGACTTTCGATGCACAGACTGCCACGCGCGATAAAGCGCTCGGTCAGGCAAGGGCGCTCACGCGTGCCTGCGCGCTGGCCATCCGCGCTGTCCATCGTGACGAGACGGAAGTAATGCAAAACCATTTGGATGAAGCCTATCAACTTGCCGATGCCCTGCGAAACGACCTGGCCGATTATCCGGCCTTTTACCATGCAGGCTACACGCAGGATTCCCTGAAGGAATTTGCTGAAGCCCGCATCACCTGCTCACTCATCCAACATCAGGCGCTCCCCACACCCGAGGAACTCCACCTGCCGCCCAGCACCTACATGAATGGCTTGGCGGAGTCGGTGGGTGAAATGCGCCGCCGCTGCCTGGACATGCTCCGCCAGGATAATTCCGCTGAAGCGGAACGCCTGCTCGGTCACATGGATGACATCTATGCCATCCTGGTAACCATGGATTATCCTGACGCGATCACCAACGGACTGCGCCGCCAGACGGATGTCATTCGCGCCATCATCGAGCGCACACGCGGTGATCTGACCTTCAGCCTGCGCGGTGAAAAACTCGAACGCTCGCTCTCCCGGCTGAGCAGCCAGTTGCCCGGATCCGGGCTGACTGAAAATCAGTCGTCCGAAGAGAAAGGTTAACCGGCATGTCCAGCCATGGCCACCGTCATCCGCTCGTCCTGTACATGGTTATCATCGACCTGTGGTGGAAGAAATTACTGGGCATAGGCCTGGTCCTGGTGGCATTCGTGGCAGCAAGTATCTGGGTGCCATCCGTACTCCCAGCTTACGCACCGGTTCGCGTGCAGGATAGGGTCCTCGTCTTAAGCGGCGTCGCAGGCGCTGCTTCCATACTGCTCGCCATCATTCTTGCTGCAGCCCGAAAATTCGCCTATGTTCAGGCGTATGAGGATCACCTGCGGCTGGCAATACCTTTACTACGAATGAGGATCTCCTACCAGCGGATAATCCAATCTTCCAGTATGGAAATGAAGCGGTTGTTCCCGCTGGAAACCTTGAAAGGTTGGAAACGAAATTTCATGCGTCCGTTGGCAAAGGGAACAGCCATTGTCCTGGAAATGAAAGGCTGGCCTTTACCAAGACCCCTGCTCACTCTATTTCTCTCCAATTTCTTCTTCCCGGACAAGAATTCCCGACTGGCACTGCTGGTGCCTGATTGGATTCAATTCAGCATGGAACTGGAGAGTTATCGTAGTGCCTGGTTCGAATCGATCCACCATCCTAGTGCCACTCCCCGCTCCGAACTGCTCGCCAGCCTCTCCAGGAAATAATGAACATCTATTTTGCCTGTTCGATCACTGGCGGGCGGGATTTTGAATCCATCTATCGAGCAATCACCTCCGCTTTGCTGGCTGATGGTCACGAGGTTCCAACCGCGCATCTGGCTGATTCGAGTGTGACCACGCTGGAGGGACAGGTATCCCCGGTGGATGTCTACGAACGGGATACGGACTGGATCCGCACCTGCCAGGCTCTGGTTGCGGAGGTCAGCACACCATCCCATGGGGTCGGGTACGAGGTGGCGTATGCCCTGTCTCTTGGTAAACCTGTGTTATGCCTCTACCAGAGAGGGCAGCCCGTATCAAAGATGTTAACCGGGAACACAGATACAAATATTTCCGTCCGGAGTTATCTTGATGCGGAGGGGGCCATTGCTGCAGTCCGGTCTTTTCTTAAGAACGTGGTTCAATTGTGAAGTTAATCACGATTTATGTATGACTTTCCACTCTGGCACCTGTCAGACAAGTAGTTTATGATTGCGGGTGGAGACGGAAGCATAACACCTCCAACGTTGCTTATCACTGTCTCCTCCTTTGGCGAATGCCTCCGCAGATAGCTCCATCTGCGGAGGCTGTTCTTAAATAAAGAGCGCAGAGGTGGCTGCCTCTGCGTTCCTAGTTGATGAGGATGAATTATGCCGTGGGAGCTGCTGGTTGCTTGTACAGCGGCAGAACCACCGTAAAGGCCGAACCCTGTCCAAGCAGAGATTCCACCCAGATGCGACCCTGATGGTTGTCGATAATGGATTTCACGATCGCAAGTCCCAATCCCGAGCCTCCTACCCCCTTGGGAACATTGCTGGCGCGATAGAATTTCTCAAAGATATGCGGCTGGTCGGCAGGTGGGATCCCAGGGCCGGTGTCGGTGATGCGCAATATGACCTGGTCGTTCTGCACTTCCACGCTTATCGTGATCGCGCCACCTTCAGGTGTGTATTTGATCGCATTGCCGATCAGGTTGTCAAAGACCTGCCGCAGGCGGATCGGGTTACCCCGCATCTGGGGAATTTCATCCGGCAAATTGAGGTCGAGTTTTAATTTCTTGTCTGAGATCATCCCGCTGACGGTTTCGAGGGAATATCGGATGATGCCTTCCAGAGGCACCACTTCTTTCTGGGTGTCAAATCCTGCTTCGATCCGCCCCAATTCCAGCAGATCATTGACCAGCGAAGTGATGCTCTGGACACTGTTTTGGACGCGATGGATGAATTCCCGCTGCTGGTCATTGACCGGACCCACCCTGTCGAGCAGGTCTACATAACCGAGGATGGCGGTCAGCGGGGAGCGTAAATCGTGTGATACGGTGTTGACAAACTCATTCTTCAGGCGGTCGATCTGCTTGAGATAGGTGATATCCTGCATGGTGATCGCCACCCCGATGCGCGGGATGGGAGTGCATTGAGCAGAGAGAACCCGCCCATCTTCGAAGATAATTTCATTGTGCGGCAAAGGATTCGAAATATTCTCGTTCAACAGGATCTTTAAATCCGGGTGAGGCACCACTTCGGTGATTGGTTTCCCTTTCAAAGATTCATCCTGCCAGATGCCAAAATCCCTGCAGGCGGCAGGGTTGATCAGGATGATATTGGACTTGTCATCCATGATGATCACCCCGTCTTCGATATGTTCGAATACCGTGTCGAGTTTTTGCAGTTCATCCACGCGCTGCTGAAGCGAGGCGGTTGTGAGTTTTACCTCCCGCCTTGTCCAGTCACCGATCCGGTCGGAGCGCTTGATGCTGTTTTCCACGATCTTCACGATCTCTTCGATATGCAGTGGAGCGTGGAGACAGTCACTGACGCCAATATGGATTGCTTTCTTGATGATCTCCGGGGATTCCTCCAGGAGCAGCAGTAACACCGGCATGGTTGGGAAACGTTCCAACATCTCGGCCGCAATTACCAGTTCGTCCGCGCCATCGAAGCGCTGGCTGATGATCACCAGGGCTGGTGTCGATACCTGCAGGGATTTCTTCAGTGCATCTTGATTCTGGGCAACGGCAACTTTATAGGATACCGCGGCTAACGCCCGGTCAAAGAGTTGCAGAATTTGCTCATCGTCAAGTGCAAGCAGAACTAGATCAGATTTTGGCATGCCTCAACCGTGCCTGTAATTCAACATCTTATGCAGTTCCGATTTTCTATAATTTCAAGATGCAGTCGGTCTTCCTGTTAAAAACAACTGCCGAAAATTGACTCTCCTGTACCGCAATTTTACCAGTAAGGAACAAATACCTGGAAGTGGTCCTTATCGAAAAACCGGATTTAAACCTCAAGGAAAAGACCTGACAGGCTGCAATGGCTACCTTGTTGCTGCTCGACCCTGGCTGACACTCCCTTATGGGGTGAAGTATCGGAGTGACAAGCCCAAAGGGGTCAAGTTCCAACCCGAGCGGCTGGTTTGGGCTCAATCATGAGCGTTTGGATGACTATTTACACGATATTGTAACACTTTTATCACAAACGATGCTTTTCTCGTGTAAAATACCTGCTGACATAACCTGTAGAGGAGTTCCCGGATGAATGACTACCTGTGGTGGCGCGACGGCGTAATCTATCAAATCTATCCCAGGTCATTTGCAGATAGCAATGGTGATGGCTTGGGCGACCTGGCTGGGATCACGGCGCGCCTCGATTATCTCGCCCATTTGGGCGTCGACGCCATCTGGCTCTCGCCTTTCTACCCGACCCCCGACAAGGATTTTGGCTACGATATCAGCGACTATCAGGACGTGGACCCGCGCTTCGGTACCCTTGCTGATTTCGACCGTCTCGTGGCGGAGGCTCACCGTCGCGGCATCCACCTGGTACTGGACCTGGTGCTGAACCATACTTCCGATCAGCATCCCTGGTTTCAAGAATCCCGCGCCAGCCGTACCGGTCCCAAACGGGATTGGTATATCTGGCGGGACCAGCCGAACAACTGGCAGGCATGTTTCGGGGGAAAAGCCTGGGAATTCGATCCTCTCACCGGTCAATATTACCTCCACCTGTTCACCAGGGAACAGCCGGATGTCAACTGGCGCAATCCGGAGGTCCGCAAAGCCCAGCTGGAAGTCTTCCGTTTCTGGATGGAGCGCGGCGCGGATGGGTTCCGGCTGGATGTATTCAACGCCTATTTCAAACACCAGGACCTGTCGGATAATCCGCCAAAATTCGGTCTGCGTGGCTTCGACCGCCAGAAGCATATTTACGACATTGACCAGCCGGAAATGTATCCGTTCCTGAAAGAGATGCGTCTCCTCCTTGACTCCTACCCGGAGCGCTACGCTGTCGGGGAAACCTATTTCGCCACGCCGGAGAAAACCGTCTCCTACTGTGGAGCGGAAAAGCTGCATGCCGCATTCAGTTTCGACTTCACATCGATGGGCATGTTCCTGCCGCGCTACCCCTGGAACCCCCGTTGGTTAATGGACAGGGTGATCCAGCGCGAGCGGATCTTCCAGGCAGCCGGTGTCTGGCCGACAACGGTGCTGAGCAACCACGACCTGCCGCGGGCAGCAAGTCGTTACAACAGAGGGAATGACGATTCGCAGGCATTCCTCGCCATGGCAATGCTGCTCACCTTGCGGGGAACACCGTTCATTTATTACGGTGAAGAGATTGGCATGCGGGATATCCATTTACACCACGACGAAATCCTCGACCCGCCCGGCAGGAAATACTGGCCGCTCTACAAGGGGCGTGACGGCTGCCGTTCACCGATGCAATGGGATGGCAGCCAGTATGCCGGCTTTTCGACTGCCAAACCCTGGCTGCCGTTGCATCCGGACTACATCCACCGGAATGTCGCCGCCCAGCAGGCCAACCCGGATTCATTATTCCACTTTACCAGGAAAATCCTTGGCTTCCGGAAGAAAACTCCTGCCCTGAGGTCAGGTGACTTCATACCTGTCCACTCTCCATCCGGCATGCTTGCTTACCTGCGCCAGGGCGAGAACCAATCAGTGCTGATGCTGTTGAATTTTTCAAGTCGGGCTTTGGAGGTCCGTTGTCCGGATGGTGCCAGCCAGGTGCTGCTTTCGAGTGGAAAAGGAACTCCGGGTGTGCTGAATCCCCATGAAATTCAGATGCTCGAATACCCGGGAAGTCTATATTCACCCGGTCAATTTTCAATAGAAAATGGACGGATTCGCTTACTTACCTGGTGATGAACCGGAAAATCCCGGTCCGCTGGCGCGATACCTTCCCCTGGCAGCAGACGGTACCGCGACCGCATTCCTGGCTCTGCACTCCAGGCCGGGAGACTGGGTGCTCGACCCATTTGGGGCTTCCCCGCGTACCTGCCTGGAAATGGCCCGCCTTGGTTTCCGCGTCCTAGTGGCAGTAAATAACCCGGTCACCCGCTTCCTGCTTGAAACCACTGCCAATCCTGCCTCCCAGGCAGAAATGCGTGCCGCCCTTGCCGACCTGGCGGCAGCCCGCAAGGGTGACGAGCGCCTGGAAACCCACCTTCAATCCCTGTATCATACCGAATGCACCAAGTGTCACCGCCAGGTCCCCGCGGAGGCTTTCGTCTGGGAACGAGAGAGCGGGGAATTGACAAGCCGATTCATGCGCTGCTCGTGCGGTGACAACGGTGAATATCCTGCCACAGCGGAAGACCAGGCGCGGGCAGCAGGTTTCGCAGCCACGGATGGAATGCATCGTGCACGTGCTCTCGAACGCGTTGCCGCTGCGAACGATCCAGACCGTATCCATGTCAAGGAAGCATTGGAATGCTACCTGCCCCGCTCCGTGTACGGGTTGATTACCATCATCAATAAGATGGAGAGCATGTCGTTGCCTCCCGAACGCCGCCGGTGCCTGCTTGCACTCGTCCTCACCGCCTGCGATGAGGCCAGTGCCCTCTGGCCGCATCCTGCAGAGCGTCCGCGCCCGAAGCAATTAACCATTCCGCCGCGCTATCTCGAGAAAAATGTCTGGCTGGCGCTGGAACGCAGTGTTGAAACCTGGGCGGTATCCGGGCAGGGCATCCAGGAGGTTACCTGGCCTACGCTGCCTGCAGAAACTGGCGGTATTTGCCTGTTCGATGGACCGATGCGCGAACTGGCGCTTCAACTCAAGGAGTTCACTCCCGGCGTAGTTGTCACTGTGCTGCCGCGCCCGAACCAGGCGTTCTGGACCCTTTCCGCGTTATGGACTGGCTGGTTATGGGGACATGAAGCAGCCGCCCCTTTCAAGTCGGTGCTGCATCGACAACGGTATGATTGGAACTGGCATGCCAATGCCATTCATTCCGCATTAAAGAACATGGCGGATCACCTGCCACTAAATGCACCATTCTTTGCCATCGTTCCCGAAACTGAACCGCCATTCCTCTCGGCGGCCCTGGTGGCAGTCGCGGGATCAGGCTTCGAGCTGGCCGGCATGGCATTGCGCACCCGTCATGATCCGGTACAAATCCTCTGGCAGAAGCGTGCCTTCAGCCATACGGAGAAGGAACCTGCCGTAATAGATGCTGAAGCAGTCAGCCAGGCGATAATCTCCTTCCTGCAGGAACGCGGTGAGCCTGCTCCCTTCCTTCATCTCCACGCCGCAGGACTGGCTGCCATGGCTGAGAACCAGTCCCTGAGCTGGCAGGACGAGGCGCTGGCACCTGTCAATGCCGCCATCCTGAACGCACTGGACGGTACCCAATTCGTGCACCACTCAGAGAGCAAGAATCCAGAAACCGGTCTGTGGGGGCTAAGATCGTGGGATGCTGAGACTGAATCGCTTCCGGACCGGGTGGAAATTTTCATCGTCCGCTATTTGCAGAAGAATCCCGTCGCCCAATTGCGGGACATTGAGACGGACCTGAACATCGAATTGCCCGGCTTGCTGACCCCATCGCTCGGGCTTATCCGGGCAGTTCTGGCTTCCTATGCATTGGAAACGGATGGTCGCTGGAGCCTGCGCCCGGAAGACCACTCGTCGAATCGCCGGGCCGACCTGGAAGGGGCTGCTGATTCACTCGCCGCCCTCGCGGCCACGCTGGGATTCAACCTCGAACGAAAGGAAAGCCCCCACCGGCTCATCCTGTGGAAGGATGCCGGGCAGACAGGCTACGCTTTTTACCTGCTGGCATCTGCCATGGCAGGCAGGATCCTGCGCCAGAATTCCTTCCCGAACGAACAAAGCCTGTTGGTCCTGCCGGGCGGTCGCTCCGGTTTACTGTCCTATAAACTCGACCGCGACCCGGGACTGAGGTCCCTGGCTGAAGGCTGGCGGATCCTCAAGTTCCGCAACCTGCGCCGCCTGGCCGGGATCACCGACCTCAGCCGGGAACACTTCGAGAAGGAACTGAGCGGGGATCCGATCGAACCTCCCGAACAGATGAAACTGTTCTGAGCCGCTTCCGTATACCATGGTGGAATGAGACCACTTCCTTGCAATCCCGGTCCAGATTCTCTATAATGGACCCATCATGTCAAATATCCTCGTCAAACGTGTCGGGACGGCAACGAAGGTACTGGTCATCGCAGCCGCTCTCCTTGTCTTCGCCGGATGGTTCTTCAACACACCGGTGGGTTTTTTTGGCAAGTTGGATGCCATCGGTTATGCCGTCTGCCACCGCATCAGCGAAAGGTCGTTCCACATTGGGAATTACCAGTTACCGCTCTGTGCCCGCTGTTCCGGGATGTACCTGGGTGCTGTGACCGGGTTGGTCTACCAGACTATCCTCGGTTGGAAGAAAGTAAAGATCCCACCCTGGAGCATCATTGCCCTGTTGGTCATTTTCGTCGCCGCCTTTGCCGTCGATGGAGCTAATTCGTACCTTTACTTGATGAAACAGGTCGTGCCGGGGATCCTGCCGGATATTCCCAACCTCTACGTACCAAATAACACCCTGCGCCTGTTGACAGGTTCCGGGATGGGATTGGGAATGGCTCTGCTGCTTTTTCCAGCATTCAACCAGACGATGTGGGCAGACGGCGAAGAGAAAGCCTCCATCCCCGGTTGGAAAGTCTTTGGCCTGCTGTTGCTCATCCAGGCGGTGCTTGACCTGCTGGTGCTGACGGAAAGTTCCCTTGTTTTGTATCCGTTGGCGGTCATCAGCGCCCTGGGTGTATGGCTGCTTTTGACCCTTGTTTACAGCATGGTCTGGGTGATGCTCATGCGCCGCGATAACCAGTTCACCCGCCTGCGCCAGTTGTGGCTGGCATTGCTAGCAGGTTTCACGATCGCCATGATCCAGACAGCGGTCGTTGATATCTTACGGTTCTGGTTTACAGGAACCTGGGGGGCGTTCCCCCTCGGGAAATAGAGGAATGGAGATTTAAATGGACGCACTATTTGGTATTATGACTGCTTTTGGACTGAGTGCCAGTGCCGGTCTGAACGCTTATATCCCGCTGCTCGTGGTGGGTGTGACCGCCCATTACACCGACTGGATTAAATTGAATCCACCCTATGACCTGCTGGCAAATCCGTGGGTGCTGATCGTGGTCGGCCTCCTGCTGATCGTGGAAATGCTCGCCGATAAGATCCCTGCCGTCAATCATGTCAACGATATCATCCAGACCGGCATCCGCCCGGCAGCCGGGGCGATCATGTTTGCTGCCAGCGCCCATGCCATTACCAATGTTCATCCGGTGATCGCGATCATATGCGGTCTGCTGGTATCAGGCAGCGTCCATGTGGTCAAATCCGCGGCAATTCGACCGGCGGTCACTGCCACCACCGCAGGAACGGGCAATGTGCCGGTCAGCCTCGCTGAGGATGCCTTTGCGACCGTGTTGTCCTTTCTCTCGATCGTCATCCCGGTGCTGGTGGTGATTTTCCTGGTGATCTTCATCGCCTTGATCGTGTGGTGGTTCTGGCGGCGGGCCAATCGCAAACGCCAGGCAGCCTCCCAGGACTGAAAATTGTAAGTATCGTTTATAATCGGTCATTGAACTGCATCAATAATCAAAAGGAGATTTTGCTATGAATCAACCTTATCCTCAATTGCCTGCCACGCGGACGAGCACGACAGCAATCATCAGCCTGATCGCCGGGATTCTTGGTTTTGTCCAAATATTGCCCGTCATCGGACCCATCGCGGCGATCATCACCGGGCACATGGCAAAGAGTGAGATCAAGAAGAGCGGCGGGATGGTGACTGGCGGTGGAATGGCAACGGCTGGTCTGATCATGGGTTACCTCATGCTCGCCTTTGGTCTCTGCCTGGCTTGCATCAGCATACTGGTGTTCACAGGCGCGGTCACCCTGCCATTCGCAATTCCGTTCCTCACCCCTTCCTATAATTATAGTTTCTAGGTCATGGAGGATCTCCCCGGCACACCGGGCCAACCGCCAATTGTTGCTCCCAGGAAGACCAATCCCTGGATCATCGCCATCCTAGTGCTGGTGGTGATTTGTTGCGGCTGCTTCGGTGTGATCGGGCTGATCTTTGGCTTCTGGGAACCGATCACGCAATCCTTAAGATCGCTCGGATTCTAACCACGATCGGTGATTCAATTGATTTCTACAGGAATCCGAACCCCGGACACTTCATGGTGCCCGGGGTTTTTTATATCCATGATCAATCAAAGATCAGATGTCTACCCATCAAAAATTGACCTCCCTTGGGTCAAACAAGGCATTTGACGGCTGACCTCGGAATCGTGAGTGTTAATTTCTCTCCAACTTGAGGCGCGTCCGGAAAATAGAAAATCAATCCACAATCCAATTTGACCTTGAAACCATCCTGGTGGAAGGTGACATCCTCCACCAGCGCGCTCAAGGTCCCATGGGCCTCACGCCGCGCCCCATACCGGCTGACCAGCAGGTGGACTGTCTCTCCCTTCAAATGTGCATGTTCACGCCGATCGCGCACACCCTCGCCCGTGCAATCCAACTCCAGCACCCCGGCAGCGGTTTCCACCTGGTAGGGTGGATGATCTGACCGGATGATCCCCGGAACAATATTGCCTGCGTCCAGGAATTTTGCCACCCACAGGGTACCGGGATCCCCCCAGACCTGTTCCGGGGTGCCACTGCGGACAATGCAGCCGTCATGGAGCAGCAGCAGCCGGTCAGCCAGGGTGAAGGCTTCCTCCTGGTCGTGGGTGACATAAATAGCAGGGACTCCGCTCTCATGCAGGATCCTGCGCAGATCGTTCAATAATTGATCGCGCAGGTTGCGGTCCAGGGCTCCCAGGGGTTCGTCAAACATCAGCAAGCGCGGGTTGGGAGCCAGGGCGCGCGCAAGGGCCACCCGCTGTTGTTCGCCGCCCGAGAGGTCGGTCACCCGGCGATCCTCAAAACCCGTAAGATCGACCATTTCCAGGATTTCAGTCGTGCGCAGATCGATCTGCGCCACGGGCATTTTTTGCATCCTCAGACCAAAGGTGACATTCTCCCTCACGGTGAGATGCGGGAAGAGGGCATAATCCTGAAAGACCAGGCCGAACCCCCGCCTATGGGGCGGCACCGCAGCAAGATCCTCGCCCTCCCAGCAGACCTGCCCCTTTTCGCAGGTTTCCAGGCCGGCAATGATCCTTAACAGGGTGGACTTTCCGCTGCCAGATGGTCCAAGCAGGCAAACGGTCTCGCCCGTGGCAACTGTAAAGGAGATGCCGCGCAGGAGCGGCAGAGCCTCGTAGGATTTATGGATGTCGATCAGTTCCAGCATAGTGATCCTTAATTAGAATTCACCTGTTCCAGGTAAGCGCAAGCGCTCGATGAGCAGGATGCCGAGCCCGCAGACCAGCATCAGGATTGTCGCCATCGCCATCGCCTGACCATAATTCATCCCTCCCGGTTGGGAAAGGAACCTGGCGATCGCGATCGGCATGGTCGGGTATTCCGGACGGACAACCAGCGAACTGGCTCCGAACTCACCCAGCGAAATGGTAAACGCAAACACGCCGGCGGAGAGGGTCGCCCGCCCGACGATCGGCCAGTCCACTGCAGCCCAGACCCGGACCGGGGAGGCTCCAAGGGCGGCTGCAGCCTGCCTTAGTGGGTCAGGAATGGATGCCAGGGCTGGCTGCAGGCTGCGAATGACGAACGGAAGCGCGATCAGCGTGTGGGCAAGCGGTGCAAGGAATGGGGAATTAACCAGAGCCAGCGGAGGTCTGTTGAATGAGACAATGAAGCCCAATCCCAGGGTTACGGCAGAAGCACCCAGGGGCAGCATCAGCAAAGGATCGAGCAGTCGTTCCATCCTCCCCGGACGTGCCAGCGCGGATGCCACCGGAAAACCGATCAGCAGGGAGAGCAGGACCGTCAAAGCCGCATACCCTGTCGAGATGGCGATCGCAGTGAAGGGTGGGACATAGAAGAGCGATTCACGTCGATTGATAAACAATTCTGAATAATAATCGCCGGTGAAACCGGTTCGAACCTGATCGCGCGCGCCGCGATCAGCTTCAAGGCGGGTGATCGACCGCACTGGCAGGGATATCAACGGAAGGAGAAAGAATGCCAGCAGGAACACGACCAGTACAGAAAGAATTATCTTTTGGAGAACCGTTTGGGCTTTCCGTATGTTTTCCTGTGCGGAACGTGGTGCACTGGTGACAGGATCCCTCCTCAGGATGCGACTGTAAAGGATGGAAAAAACCAGCGTACAAAGCAATTGGATGAGTGAAAGCAATCCTGCGAGCGGAAGGTTGAACATCTGTATGGCTTGACGGTATATTTCCACTTCCAGGGTGGAAAAGCCAGGCTTGCCCAGCAGCAGGATGACACCGAAGGAGGTGAAATCAAAGATGAAAACCAGCAGGCTGGCAGCCAGGATGGATGGGCGCAGCAGGGGCAGTGTGACATGCCTCAGTACCTGCCAGGGGTTGCTGCCAAGTGTTTGCGCCGCCTGCTCCGTGCGCGGGTCCAGGCGTGAGAGGGTGTTCCCAACCAGCCGGATGACTATGGTGGTATTGTAGAAAACATGTGCCATCAATATTGCCCCAAAGGTTCCCACAAAGGTGATCGGAGCATTCTGCAGGTGGAACAAGTCCATCAAGCCGAGGTTGACCCAGCCGCGCGGTCCCAAAAGGGCATTGAATCCTGCCGCCACCACCACCGTCGGGAGCATGAAGGGGATGGCGGTCAGGGCGCGCAGAAACAATTTTCCCTTGAAAGCGTAATGTGAAAAAAGGAAAGCAGTTGGCAATCCAAGAGCAAGGGTCAGCAGGGTCGACAGTCCGGCCTGGTAAAAAGAGGTAAGCAGCGAGCGGATGGCAAGATTAACCGAGGACCGGTCGATGGAGGTGATCGAGGCGGGATTGAGTCCCATCCAGAGGATGTGGGCGATGGGATAAAAGAAGAACGCACCCATGAACAGGGAGACTCCCAGCCAGGGCAGGACTGGTTTCACCCAGGCTGGCAGCGAGGTTCTATTTCTCATGGGAGAATCGGATCGTGGGACTGGTTTGAACATCGAGCCCTGTGACGGTTGGAGTCTTCATACGAGGGATATGTCTGCTGGAAGGTTAATGCAGGACAGCCTCGGTCCAGTCTGCGATCCAGCGCTCGCGGTTGGCGGCAATGACAGCAGGAGCGAGGCTGGCAGGCTGCGAGGCCTGCCCGGCATAAAGGGAAAACTCTTCAGGCAGATGGGCGTTCGAATTCACCGGGTACATGAACATCTGCAGCGGGATATCCTCCTGGAATTTCTGACCCAACATGAAGTCGATGAACTTTTTTGCCAGTTCGAGATTCTTGCTGCCTTTCAGGATGCCGACAAATTCGATCTGCCGGAAGCAGGTGCCGGGTCCGAGCAGCGAAGCGGTGGGAGCATCCGTGACTGGCGGGCTGGCGTAGACCACTTCTGCGGCAGGGCTGGTGTTATAGCTGACCACCATGGACTGCGGACCGTGACCGGAGGAGGCGCTGAAATTCGTATAGTACGCGGTTTCCCAGCCATCCACCACCTGCACGTCGTTGGCGCGCAAGGACCGCCAGTAATCCAGGTACCCCCCATCCCCAAAATGAGCCACCGTCGCAAGCAGGAAAGCGAGACCCGGTGAGGAGCTGGCCGGGTTTTCAACCACGAGCAGCCCCTTGTATTCGGGCTTTGCCAGGTCTTCCAGCGTGACCGGCAGGCTGAGCAAGTGCGTGGAGAAATATGCCCTGTCATAATTAATGCAGATATCCCCATAATCCACCGGCAGGGCGCGATCTTGCGGGTCCAGCTTGAATTCGGCCGGGATCTCCGCCAGGAGCGGCGAAGAGTAGGATTCATAGATGCCGGCTTCCATGGCGCGTGATAGGAACGTATTATCCACCCCGTAAAACACGTCTGCCAGGGGAGCATCCTTGGTGAGGATGGCTTTATTTAATGCCGTCCCGGCATCGCCGCTCTTCAGGAACATGATTTTGACATTGTTCGCCTGCTCGAAGGCTAGAATGACCGGCTCACTTGCGGAGAACGAGTCGTGCGTCATGACGGTGAGCGTGACGGGTCCTGCCGGGGCACAAGCCACCAGGGATATAAGTATTATCAGGAACAGGATCATTCGTATTGGTTTCATCGTTTCCTCCTTCTGCTCATGGTCGACCCCTGCGACTGTGCACGATGAGTAGCAAACCGGATCTCACGGAGACGAAAGCCTTTTCCCCATTCATAGTATTGCTGATGCCGCGGGTCTTGTAGGGATGGAGGGTCTCATTCTGCAGAGGCCATTGCAATCCTTCGGTGGTCACACCGCTGACCCTTCGCCCCCAGGGGATCAGCGATACAAGGTCGCCTGGTTGCCCCTCCACCTGCGCCTGCTTGCTGACAAAGAATACCTGCTCGGTACCGTCGTCCATGCTGATAGGCAATCCACCCGTGGATTGACCGGCAAGCAGGGCGAGGTTTCCCATGGTCTGGTCCAGTCGTCTGCCGAGGGCGCCTATGATGAGGATCTCGTCAAATCCCGAATCGATCGCATGGCCCAAAGCCAGTTCAAAATCGGTCTCGTTCTTATCGCGAGCAAAGGGACGGATCTCTGTGCCGGCGGCCTCAAGTTTTCTGCGGTCTGTGGCGTCCAGCGAATCCAGGTCGCCAATGACTAGAGAAGGAACCAACCCGAGAGCAAGGATATGCCGGGTGCCCCCGTCCGCGGCGATCAGCACATCTCCCGGCTGCAGCAGCGGGCGCACCCGTTCATAATCCGGTATTTCGCCATTCACAAAAATGACCGCACGCGGCATGAAAAAACCATCCTCTCCGGGGAGGATGGTCGCTTGTATGCACATATCCCTCCGCCGGTATGATCCGGATCAGGTTCTGCGGGTCGAGGCTCCTGGCCTCCTCTCAGCGCGGACGGCGCGCTCCCCGTTGGTTTGTTAAAGCGAGTATACGGCAGCGGTCACTGCCTGTCAAGGCGGCATCGGGGAGGGGCTACAAGGGCGGAAAAGTGGTAGGATCATTGACCACCCCCCCCCCCCCATTTTGTTGGGCGCATGG
>Ga0315295_10001408_pt1 | contig 20622 bp, 14 predicted proteins | sample YL17G14_0_MG_FD_204453 | JGI IMG/M metagenome (GOLD analysis project Ga0315295, IMG submission 204453) | Sediment microbial communities from Yellowstone Lake, YNP, Wyoming, USA - YL17G14_0 | ecosystem: Environmental > Aquatic > Freshwater > Lake > Sediment | place: USA: Wyoming | collected...
TCGTTGACTCGGCGTACCGGGATGGAGGAATTGATCTCTGGACAAAGGATGGGACGGTAATAAAAGTCCATCACGATTACAATCCGCCCTTTCTCATCCACTTCCACGACCGACCTGCTCATCACGAGATGATCGATGCCCTTGAAGAGCGGTACGGTGCAGAGGAGTGCACAATACGTACCATCTTTGGGGATCTTCCGGGTTACTCAGTATATGCAGGCCGTGATGTTGCCGAAGCAATTGAACAGCAGGCAATATTTGATGTGCAGCTCTTCAATGTTGATGTACGCCGGGACCAGCGCTTCATGGCAGAGAAGAGGATCTTCCCCTGCAGTGCAGAGAATGATTCGAGATTTTCTCCGGAATTCTCGCACGATCTGAATAGTGTGGAGATCAACATTCACGACAATCCTGCACTATCAGTACTCTGCTCTGATGTTGAGGTGATTCACGAATGTACAGAGCAGCTGACCGGCCAGACAAAGAACGTGCTGGCAGATCTCTTTGTACTCGTAATGTCGATCGACCCGGATGTAATCCTCATGCCGGATGCCGATACCTGGATGCCCAGGATTCAGAAGGAGGCACAAAAACACGGGCTCACTATGCCCTTCTCACGGAACGGGAAGTACCGACAGATGGATGCCCGTTCGTACTGGAGTTACGGAAGGATGGAGCACAAAGAATCCGCCCTCATTCCGGACGGGCGTATCCTAATCGACACTGAACAGTCGTTCGTATACCAGGAAGGCGGGCTTGAGGGGGTGCTCATGGCCGCACGACTCTCCGGACTCCCGCCGAACCTTGCATCCCGTTTTACACCGGGCACCCTCATCAGCAGTTATGAAGTCTATGAAGCAGTGAAGCAGGGTATTGCCGTCCCGTTCCGGAAGAGCGACCCGGAGATGATCCGGCATATCTCCCGGCTTCAGGCTGCGGACCGGGGCGGGATGATGTTCCAGCCGGTACCAGGTATCTACGAAAACGTGGAGGAGATTGATTTCACCTCACTATATCCTTCGATTATCGTTCAGTCCAATCTGTCACCCGAGACGATTGAGCACCCGGAACGTGCGGGTTTTCTCCCAGCAGCACTTAAACCTCTTCTTGAACTACGTATCACCACCAAACGGTTGAAGAAAACAAATTCCCGGTTCGCTGGTATTGATTCAATCCTGAAATGGATGCTTGTCACCTGTTTTGGGTATACGGGCTACAAGAACGCGAAGTTCGGGAGGATCGAAGTGCATGAAGGAATCACGGGACGGTCCAGAGATATCCTGATCCGCACGAAAGATATTGCAGAGGAAATGGGGTTTACGGTGCTGCACGGGATCGTGGACTGTCTCTGGGTTCAGGGTTCTCCGGTCGCTCTGCTGAAACAATCGGTCGAGAACGAGATTGGAATTCCCACTGAGATCGAACACTTCAACTGGATTGTTTTTCAGCCAATGAATGACGGCTTTGGGGCATACAACCGGTACTTCGGCAGGCTATCTGATGGAAGCGTAAAGGTCCGGGGGATCGCAGCACGGCGATACGATACCCCGGAGTTCGTCCGCTCGATGCAGAGCCGGATGCTTGAGGTCATGGCGAGTGCCGCAAGCATCGCAGAGCTCGAAGACAAAAAAGAAGAGATCAGGACTATTTTCCGGGAGATGGTAACAAGCCTTCCTGTAGCGGATCCGAAGGCGATGGTGATCAACCGCCGGATAAGCCGGCTCACCTATGTTCACCGGTGCATAGAAGGTGCGGCAGTCCATGCATACCGGAAGCATGGCGTCGGGATTGCACCGGGCATGAAGATCCGGTACGTAGTGACAGATGCACGGAGATACCAGGTTGAGCCCGAATGGAACGCCACGGCTTTTGATCTTCACTATTACCGTAACCTGCTGGAAAAAGCGTGGGATGAAATAGCGTTTGCATTTCGAACATTCCCTGTAGAGAAAAATACACAAAAACAGGAATTGTGTGATGCTTTGTAAAGCGACCATCTGCGAGTAACATTCATTGCCTTGGCAAACGCTCATCCGTATAAGGAATGATGAGGGATGCTGTTTTCACCGGGAAGTAGTGAGATCGATAAAGAAGCGCTTGCCCTGCATGCGAAACACCATGGAAAACTGGAGATCCGCTCAAAGGTTCCGCTTAAGAATAAACACGATCTCTCCTTGGCGTACACTCCGGGTGTGGCTGAAGTGTGCCGGGAAATTGCAAAAGATAAGAATCTTGCATACAAGTATACCATGAAGGCGAACACGATTGCGATCGTTACTGATGGTTCAGCCGTTCTTGGGCTTGGCAACATCGGGGGATATGCGGCGATCCCTGTCATGGAGGGAAAAGCGATCCTGTTCAAGGAGTTTGCAGACATCGATGCGTTTCCCATTTGTTTTGAAAATTATGAAACGGATTTTACCGACCAGGTAAAAAATATCGCGCCGGTTTTTGGAGGTATCAATCTTGAGGATATCGCTGCACCCAAATGTTTTGAGGTTGAAGATGCCCTGCAGGATATTGGTATTCCGGTGATGCATGATGATCAGCACGGAACAGCAGTTGTTGTTCTTGCAGCACTACTCAATGCCTGCAAAGTAACCGGAAAAACCTATGAGAACCTGAATATTGTAATATGCGGAGCCGGAGCTGCCGGTTATGCAATCACCCGGTTACTCAAATGTATCGGATATGATCCCAATGTCTGTACTGCAGTACACGAGATTATCGTATGTGATACGCAGGGGATTATTTTCCGGGGACGGGAAGGATTGTACAAAAACAAGTATAAGTTTATTATTGCAGAGGAAACAAATCGCCTGTCGCGTGAGGGAACACTTGCAGATGCAATGCGAGGAGCAGATGTCTTTATTGGCGTCTCTGGACCGGGAATTGTCACAGAAGAGATGATCCGGTCGATGAACAAGGATCCGATTGTGTTTGCAATGGCAAACCCGGTACCGGAAATCTGGCCTGATGCAGCGATGAATGCCGGAGCGGTTGTCGTTGGGACCGGGCGAAGTGATTTCCTTAACCAGATCAATAACGTGCTCGCATTCCCGGGCATTTTCCGAGGGGCCCTCGATGCCCGTGCAACACGAATTACCGATGAGATGAAGATTGCAGCAGCGCATGCGATTGCAGATTATATCAAAAAACCCCAGCGGGATCGCATCCTGCCAAATATTCTTGACAGGGAAGTTACCCAGGCAGTAGCAAAAGCTGTGGCAAAGGCTGCGGAGAAGTGCGGTTGCAGCAGAAAAATATGAAAAAACTCTCCGTTTTTAATGGATTTCGTGCTCGTAACGTTGTGCGGCCTCTGCACCTTTCAGACAGAAATCATGATAGGTGAGTCCGAGCTCCTGGGTGACCGGACATTTCCTGCAGGTGCAGCCCGTGTCTTCTGAAATACAAAGCATACTTTTTCCAGCAATGCAGTAGAGCAACTCGTGATTTTCCCGTGCGCAGCGGTTGTAAGAAGGACAGGCCGGGCAGATGCATATTGCCCGTTTTTCATTGGTTATTTGCTTGCGTTCTTTCGCATTTTTTTCCCAGGACATATTCAGCCATTGTTCAAATGCATCCATGCAGACACCTTTTTGCTGTGATCAGCTCATCCATAGCCCGTGATGTCATAATTTATTGTCGTAGAATTCTTTGCACATTCTTTTCCGTGGATGAGTACTTCATCGACCATTTTTTTTAACAGCGCGGGATAGATTGCCCCTACCATTTCCTGAACAGGTTTACCATCACAGAAAAATTTGAACGTGGGTGTGCTCCGGACACCGTAGCGTTCGGCCGTCCACTGGTTTGTCATAATGTTTATTCGGACAAAGACGACAGAATCCCTGTACTCTTCCGCGTAATTCTTAAAATAGGGCTCCATCTGGTGACAGAATGCACATGTGGGACTGTAGAACATGACCGCTACGGGTTTTTTTCCTCTCTCTACGGTTTTTTCCCAGCTGAGGTCATCGGCTTCAACCAGCGGTTCTTCTGCCATCAGGTTCCCTCTCAGCCAGACATTAGAGGATGCTGCTTTTATAGTTTGTCCTGCACGCAGCATACGATTCTTATCTGGTAATGAATATATTTTCGAGCCATCCTGCCTATTTATTGCATAGGGAAAGCAAATCAAGATCGATAACAGGGGTGTGAAAAGGCAATGCTGATGCGGATTGGCGGGAATGACGTGGAGGGGGTCGATGCACGCTGGATTGAGGTGAAGAACCCGGCAACCAGCGAGCTGATCGATAGGGTACCTGCTGGGACAAAAGAGGATGTGTCGCGTGCAGCAGATGCTGCTGATGCGGCTTTTGATGCATGGGCAAAAAAGTCCATGCGTGACCGTGGGATGGTTCTTTACCATGCGGCTCAAAAGGTGAGGGACCAGCATAAGGATCTTGCACGGCTCCTTACCCTGGAACAGGGCAAACCGATAAGGGAATCACTCGATGAAGTGCGGGGTTATGCAAACATACTTGAATTCTATGCCGGTATTTCTGCCCGGCAGAATGGTGAAGCAATCAGGCTTGGGTCGAGCGGTGATTGCATTGTTGTGCGCCAACCTCTCGGCGTATGCGGAGCGATCATTCCCTGGAATATGCCGGTAATTATCATGGGCTGGAAAATTGGCCCTGCCCTTCTCGCGGGAAACACGATGGTGCTGAAACCTGCATCCTCAACACCGCTGACAAACCTGCGGCTTGCACAGATTCTTGATGGAGCCGGCCTACCCCCGGGGGCGCTCAACATTGTTACCGGCAGTGGTGAATCAGTAGGTACAGCTATCGTGAAGCACCCCACAATACGCAAACTGTCATTCACCGGTGACTGCGCAACCGGCAGTAAGATACGGGAGATGGCAGGTGCCCATCTCAAAGATCTCACGCTGGAACTCGGGGGTTCGGATCCGATGATTGTTATGCCTGATGCCGCAATTGACAAGGCAGTCGAGGGAGCACTCCGGGGCAGGTTTTACAACGCAGGACAGACCTGCACTGCAGTTAAGCGCCTCTATGTTCATGAAAAAATTTCATCGGTTTTCATTCAGAAATTAAAAGAACGTGTAGATGCTCTGTCTGTTGGAAACGGACTGGGGTCCAGGATCGATATGGGTCCGATGAATAGTGCAGAGCAGCGCGAGAAAATCTCGCAGATAGTTGAAGAAACCCGGGAGAACAAGGAGGGAACAATCCTCTCCGGAGGAGGTACCCTGAAAGGAACCGCATATGAGCTGGGATATTTCTATCGTCCAACACTGGTCAGCAATGTCGTTCCGGACTCGCAGCTCGTAACTAGTGAAATTTTTGGCCCGGTACTGCCGGTAATGACTGTGCCAGATCTTGACACCGCTATCCATGAGGCAAATAATACCCGGTATGGTCTGGGAGCTTCGATCTGGACAAAAGATCTCGCCACAACAAAACGGGTATTTGATGAGGTGAGAGCCGGTATCATATGGGTAAACCGTCATCTTACCGTGCCCCCCGAAATACCCTTTGGGGGAATGAACGAGAGCGGGATCGGACGAGAGAACGGTCAGCACGCTCTTGACAGTTATTCGCAGACCAAAACCCTGTTTCTTGGCTGGTAAATTAATTATTTTCTTTTTAGCAGCATTGCACAGCCAACCAGGATATATGCAACGATAATCATGGTAGGCGAGAGCGGAGATTTCTGCGTAGTGGTGAGAGGAGTGGGTGGGGTTGTCGTGATTGGAATTATTGTTTGGACAGTGGTTTCTGGTGACGGTGTTTTTGCTGTGGTTGGTTGTTTTGTGACAATGTTGAATGTAGTTGATCCGGTTACGTCAATCGTCTCACCGGATACCTGCACAACGTATTCATCCGGTTTGAATGTCGATGCATCGACATCGAAAGACCAGCGGTTTAGCCCGTTTGTTCCCGGCTCAACTTTCACAGTTCCTGCCGATCCGGAGAATTCAGCACTTTGCACTTTCTGTGTTGGTTTGAAGGAAGATGAGATAATTTCGATCATCAGGTTGTTTCCCACAGCAATGTTAGTTGAACCATGAATGGTAAACTTGTCACCAACTGCATGATCCCCAATCGGATTGATAAATGCGGTCGGATTTCCTATAATAAATGAGGTAGTGGCAAACGTGTCATCGAGATTCTGACTGTTGATTGCCTGCATCAAAGCATTGGCACCATCAGGCTTTTGGAGGCTTCCCGTGCCAGTAAGCTGAAAGATGGAAGTACCAGATCCTAGCTGGCGGTTGATCACACTGCCCGTCGAACCATCATAGTAAATATCGAACACTCCATTCATCATCGGATGTTGGACCAGGACAAAGTACTGACCTGGCGCCAGGGATTGGGTGTCAGCTGATTTGAGTTCGTACTCGTAGGTGTTATCCGCATTTGTGTATACAGTCGTGATCTTCACATAATTGTACCCGATCAACCAGACCTGTAAACCGGCACTCGGGTGACCTGTTGCAATTCCATGAATATACACTGGATCTCCGTTTGCGATTGTCGGTGCTCCGGCAAACGAACTGCCGGGAGATAAAGAGATGGCTGACAGGGGCGGAATGATGAGAAATGCACACAGGAGCATGAGGAATACAGGGTTTCGAAGAGAAGGTATGATCATACTACTCAGCTCGTATGGGGTTTGAACATTTATGAAGGTGTGTGGCAGGATGATCTATCTACATTTGTCGCCATTCATCTCAAAACTGCCAGGATAGTGCTTTCCATGATTGTTCTGTGTCTTTTGTAATAGTTTTGACGTGACAGCGTTTCATGGATTCCATAACCATTCGGTCATGGTTTTGGGTAAAGAACAAGTGAGTGGGAGGAGTAAGCCTCCTTCTGTTTTAGCGGCATTCAGCTATGCGTCATACCCGGACAGATACCGAGCGATCCAATGGTCCTGTTCTGACTTGCACCCGCAGGGGTTCGCCGTTTCACCGATTCCTGTTTGTTAACGCTCAGCGAGTTATCACACATTCCGTGTGCACTTGACGGTAAAACCGTCTCTATCGCTTCATGACTGAAAACAGGCCGTGTCGTTTCTGTGCCATTGCCGTGACTCTCGCCACCCGTACTTGTGTACGGCTGCGTGCCCGGTGGGTGGGGGGACTTTCCTCAGCAGCCAAAATGGCCACCGTCGGCCGCTCTCTCCCTCTCCTGTAGTACTTTGAGTTTTCAGAAGATAAGCACAGCGCTCGGGGCAGGATTATCCTTTAAAAAAAGTGGCTTGTTCGAGCTCTTTTTAAAATGTTCAATAATACCTGAACTCTCATCAGGTTTTTCCCCCCGCCGCTTTTGTCTCTCCCTTAGTATGCTACCACCCTTTAACCGGTTCTACTTATCATTCTTACATCACCAGGGTGGTAATAGGGGGTGGTACTTTCCTCTCTTTCATCCTACCTGGGCTTTTTATTTCATTGCTTTAACAAAGTAATTCTCCAGACTCCTTGTTCGAAAGATTGTTAAATAAGGTGCACTAAAGACAGTCTCAAAGATAAGGGGGAGATGTGATTGAACCTGCTCAATACAGATGAGGGTGAGATGGCGGTACGACTTGCACGCGGTGCGATTGAGTATTCTATTGCAAAAAAGCCAAAACCCCTCCTCGCCCTGACACCTGTTTTTGGGGATAAGCGCGGGATTTTTGTCACACTTACTCTAGCGGGAGAACTTCGCGGGTGTATCGGCTTTCCATATCCGGTTATGCCTCTCGGAGATGCAATCGAGGATGCCGCCGTCGCAGCTGCAACCGGAGATCCTCGGTTTCCCCCGGTTCGAAAAGAAGAACTGGCATCCATCAGACTCGAAGTTACGATCCTGACTGTCCCCATTCCGGTTATCGGAGAACCTGGCAAACGCCCGGAAAAAGTTGAGGTCGGCAGGCATGGCCTGATAGTGCGGGGCAGGGGAACGAGCGGCCTCCTGCTTCCCCAGGTTGCTACTGAGTATGGCTGGGATAGTACGACATTTCTCGATCACACCTGTATCAAAGCCGGGCTCCCCGAACGAAGCTGGACCTATGCAAATGTTGAGGTGCTCACGTTTGAAGGGCAGATCTTCACTGAACCGAGCTGAGAGCAACCGTTTAACCTGAATACCGCACATATAAGGGGACAACACGGGTGCAAAAATGGCAATTGCTTTTGAGAGTTTGTATAGCGATATCCACGGACGCAACGGAAAACTGACGGTCGGTAAAAAGACGATAAAAACTCCTGCGCTTCTCCCGGTTATCAACCCCCACCTCCAGCTCGTAACGCCAAAAGAGATTCAGTCGATGGGAGTTGAGGCACTGATCACGAACGCCTACATTTTTTCCCAGAGCAAACAGTACCGGGAACGCGCCCTTACAGAAGGACTGCACAAGGTGCTGGATTTTGATGGTGTCATAATGACTGATTCCGGTTCATTCCAGCTCTCGGTCTATGGGCAGGTCTCCACTACCAATACCGAAACCCTCTCCTTCCAGCGTGATATCGGGAGTGATATCTGGGTGCCGCTGGACATCCCGACATCCCCTGCATCTGACCGTGACACAACCGAGCGGGAACTCGCCATAACCATGCAGCGCCTGGCAGAAGCAAAAGAGGTCTTTGGCGGGGATGCACCTCTCGCTGGGCCGGTACAGGGTGGCTGCTTTACAGACCTTCGGGAACGGGCGGGTCGCGAAGTGACGGATCTCGGTTTTTCCTTTTGTCCGATAGGTGCGGTTGTCCCGCTCATGGAATCATACCGGTACCGGGATCTCGTGAGCGTGGTAATGGCAGCAAAACAGACGCTCTCACCTTCGGCATGTGTCCATCTTTTTGGCGCCGGTCACCCGGCAATGTTTGCCCTTGCCACTGCAATGGGCTGCGACCTTTTTGATTCTGCTGCCTATGCACTGTATGCAAAAGAGGGGCGGTATCTCACCACTCATGGCAGTTTCAAAATTGATGAGCTTGCAGATCTCCCCTGTGCATGCACGGTGTGCCGTTCGCATACCCTTGAAGAATTACGCACTGCACCTGATCGTGAGCGCCTGCTCGCACTCCACAACCTGTACGTGACACTCGCTGAGATCTCGCGGATTCGTCAGGCTATTTTTGACGGGACACTCTGGGAGCTGGTTGATGAACGATGCCGGGGTCACCCGCAACTCCTCGCTGGCTACCGGGCGCTCCTGAACAGAACCGTATCCCTGGAAAAATATGACCGGGTCTCTAAACGCCGGTTCTTCTACCGGGGAGATGAGAGCTGCAGCCGTACAGAAGTATTCCGTTACCAGCAGATGCTCTCCCGGCTTCATCTCGGAGAGAACGTCCTTGTTGCATTTGATGGTGGTATGCGTGACGAATTTAGCGATACCCTGTTATTCAAACCACCGTTTGGCCCGTATCCAAAAGAACTCAAAGAAACATTTCCCATCGGGCAGAGTGAAATACCCGAGTGGGACGATGCCATGGTAAGAAAAGGATGCAGGGGGATAAAATTACTTAGAGAGAGTCACCCGGACAGTCAGTTTGTTGTTTCCTGCAGTCCTTGCTGGGAACCGATTGTCCGTCAGGAACTTGGCGATATTGAGGTGCGCAATGACCAGGTTTGATATCAGGAAACGGGACGGACTTGCGCGAAACGGCATCTTCCAGTCTGATACCCTAACCCTGAAACTGCCGGCTGCTTTGGCAGTTGAAACACTCTTTCCGGATCTTGATACACGTGATGGGACTAACCTGCCTCTCTGTGCTCCATCGGCGCTGGTGAAACGCTATCCCCCCCACAATAACGGACAACCGGTCACCATCCACCCGCATCTTGACAATCCTGCTCACAGTGGCGATTGTGTGATGGTAGCAGACTGGCAGACGGCATTGTTAAATCCCAGGAATTATGTCGACTGGCTTATCGGACTCAAAGAAAAAACGCCGGTAGATACGGCATGGTATGCACCTGCATCCGGCTTGCCTTCGAATGTGCATATCCTGTGCTATTCAGGGTTTGACCTGTTTGATTTCCGGGCAGTTGATCTCAAATCCGCCCAGATGCGGTTTTGTATACCGGAAGGAGAGTATCCTGCCGATGCACTCGATAGTGGAATCTGTACCTGTGGCGGCTGCCGGGAGAAAAATCTGAAGATGCATAACCGGCAGGCACTTCTTCACGAGATTGCTCTCGTTACCCGGTTCATTGAAGAATCACAGCTGCGCGATCTGGTGGAGTCACGCTGCCGGTTGAATGCGGCACAGGTTGCCATCATGCGACATCTCGACAACCAGTACCAGTTCATGGAACGGCACATACCTGTTGCCCGGAGTGGCGTGATGCGGGCAAACTCAGGAGAATCCCTGCAGCGGGCCGAAGTCCGGCGTTTTGCAGAACGGGTGATCACCCGGTATCTCCCGCCAAAAACAGATGTTGCAGTTCTCCTTCCCTGTTCGGCAAAAAAGCCCTACTCACTCTCGCAGAGCCACCGTAAATTCGGGCGGGCAATTGCAGGCCGCGCCCATGAACTGATCGTAACATCCCCGTTGGGGCTCGTTCCCCGTGAGCTTGAGTGCATCTATCCCGCAGGCCATTATGATGTACCCGTCACCGGTTACTGGGACGCAGAAGAATGTGCAGTGATTACAACTATCCTCACACATTACTTCGAACGTCACGCATACCGCCGTATCATCGCACATCTTGAGGGTGGTGCACTCAAGGTAGCCCGGATGGCAGCCGAGGCATGCGGGATTACTCTGGAATATTCATGCCTGGAGCATCCCACCAGCGATTCCGCTCTCAACGCCCTTGATTCTGCCCTTGCAGGAGAACGGCGGATTAAAGATGACCGGCTTCATGGCATGGTATCCTATCAGTTTAATATCGATCTTGACACGAAAGGCACCACGGTGCGGGGGCACTATCCGGAACTCTTTTACAGCAAAAAAAATGTTCAGATCTTCTCGATTGATACCGGCACCGGCTTACTCCGCCCCACCTTTGACGGCTGGAATCTTATCCCTGAAGGATACCGTGTGTATATTGACGATTTTATCCCCGAAGGTGACGTGCTTATTCCGGGTGTAGTAACGGCAGATCCCGGGATCCGTGACGGTGATGAAGTGCTTGTCGTTGGAGCGAGAGCTCACGCTACCGGGCGTGCAGCATTACCGGCGGATGAGATCCCGCGTTCGCGCCGCGGCGTGGCAGTCCGGGTGCGTAAGATAAAGAGATTGTAAGGTACATTTATTCGATACATTGCTTTCGAACATAGTGAGGAGTGACAGGGTTGTTTTTCGTAGAAAAGACTGAGCAGCTTGCAGATAAGGTTTACCAGATGTGGGTCAGGGCGCCCCATGTCGCTCACCATGCACAGGCAGGACAGTTTGTCATTTTCAGGATAGATGAAAAAGGCGAGCGTATCCCGCTTACCATTTCAGCAGTCGACGGGGACTCAATCCGGGTGATTTTTATGACGGTAGGAAAGACCACCACGCACCTGGCATCACTGTCGGGTGGTGATCATATCCGGGATGTAGCAGGCCCCTTAGGAAAACCCAGCGAAATAAAAAAATACGGGACCTGTGTCATGGTCGGAGGTGGTGTTGGTACTGCCAGTCTTCCTATCATCGCACGTGCAGCAAAAGCGTCAGGCAACCGGGTCATTGGCATCGTCGGTGCCCGCAATGCAGGTCTTCTTATTCTTGAAGATGAGATGCAGCATGTGTGTGACGAGCTTCACATAACCACTGATGATGGCAGTAAGGGATTTCATGGGTTTGCTGCTGATTTCTTAAAACAGGTGATGGCAAAGGAACGAGTTGACTGTGTCTGGATTATCGGCCCTGCAATCATGATGAAGGTCACCTCCGAATGCACGAGACCAGCCGGTATCAAAACGTTTGTCAGCCTGAACCCTGTTATGGTGGACGGGACCGGCATGTGCGGTTCGTGCAGAGTACAAATCGATGGTACTACAAAATTCGCCTGTGTTGACGGTCCGGAATTTGATGCCCACCAGGTGGACTTCAACAGCCTGATGCAACGGTTGCGCATGTACCAGTCTGAAGAAAAAGAGTCAATGGAACGGTACCAGGCGCATATCTGTTCTTGCAAAGGAGGTGAGCGCCATGCATGACCGCCCTGTAGACCAGCGTATCCATGATTTCAGCGAAGTTGATGCAGGCCTGACACGGGAAGAAGCGATGGCGGAAGCTGAACGGTGCCTCCAGTGTAAAAAACCGCTCTGTGTGAAAGGATGTCCGGTCAACATTGATATCCCCTCATTCATCCGTGAGGTTGCTGCTGGGGACTTCAAAAAAGCGGCAGTGATCATCAGGGAGCAGAACATGCTGCCTGCCATCTGCGGGCGGGTCTGCCCCCAGGAGGTCCAGTGTGAGGGGGCATGCATTCTTGGAAACAAGGATATCCCGATTGCCATTGGAACCCTCGAACGATTTGTTTCAGACTGGGAACGGGAGCACGGTACGGTTATTCCTCATAAAAAATCTTCAACCGGCAGGCGGGTTGCCGTAGTAGGTGCGGGTCCGGCTGGTCTGACTGCATCCGCTGAACTAGCCCGGATGGGCTATCAGGTGACCCTCTTCGAATCCCTGCATGAGGCTGGCGGAGTACTCATGTATGGCATACCCTCGTTCCGTCTTCCCAAGGAAATCGTCAAAGCAGAAATTGCTACGGTACTTTCGCTCGGGGTCGATCTTCATCTCAACCATCTGGTGGGAAGAAGCGTGACGACACAGGAATTGCTGAGTTATGACGCGGTTTTTCTTGGCACCGGTGCCGGACTTCCGTATTTCATGGGACTGCCCGGGGAGAACCTGCCGGGTGTTTATTCGGCAAATGAGTTTCTCACCCGGGTGAATCTGATGCATGCCGACCGTTTTCCGCTCTACGATACTCCCGTCAAGAAAGGAAGTCGGGTTGTGGTAGCAGGTGGCGGAAATGTTGCCATGGACGCAGCCCGTGTTGCCCTTCGTCTGGGGGGAAAGGTTACTCTCGTGTACCGCAGGCGCGAAGAAGATCTCCCGGCCCGTGAGGCTGAGACAGCTCGTGCAAAGGAAGAGGGGATCGAATTTATTATGTGTGCAAATCCGGTGCGGATCATTGGTGATCAGGTAATAACCGGGGTTGAGTGCGTGAGAATGGAGATGTGTGATCTGGACACAACAGGTCGCCCGGAACCAGCTCCCATTGAAGGCAGCCATTTTATCCTTGATGCAGATGTCTTTATCGCAGCAATCGGGCAGGGACCCAATCCACTCCTGATCAGTGAACTTCCGGAACTAAAGCGTGGGAAGAGAGGCAACGTGATTGTTGATGAAGAGTTCCGTACATCCATGCGAAAAGTGTATGCCGGGGGGGATGTCGCAACCGGAGCAGCAACAGTGATCCTTGCCATGGGTGCGGCAAAGCAAGCAGCGCATGCTATTGACAGGATGCTGCGCGAAGAGTAGGAATGCGAAGGGAAAAGCACGTTTATTTTTTTTATCGAAAATTCATATTTAAGTTCCTGGATGCAGAAACGTTTCGTTTCCGGTATTTGAAGTAGTGAGTTGTGGTATTTCCCTAGTCAGCTAATTGGTCTGAACTCGCTCCAGCACAAGTTCTTTCCCGAATATTTTTTCAAACGCTTTTTTCTCCGCTTCAACGCCCCATATCTCCAGCTGGCAGTCCCCGCGGGCAACAACTTCGAGATATACACATTCTTTATCAACATGAGAGAAACGCACATGCTGGATCAGAGCAGTATGGCTGCGGTCAAGACTTTCTCCAAGCCGGATGAATGTCGAGAGAATTCGCAGGGTTTCCCGTTCATGGGAATCCAGCTCGAGAATTTCCGGATCTCTTTTTCTCGGGGTTTTTTTCCGGTGGAACCGTGCAATATTTGCCATGAAGGTGATTTCCTTTTGATCAAACCCGAGCAGTTCTGAATTTTTTATGATGTAGTAGGAATGCGCTTGATGATTAGTATAGGAAATGAACGACCCTATATCGTGAAGAAATGTTGCATACTCAAGCAGTTCACGTTCCGTGTCAACAAAGGAATGGAGTTTTTGCTCTTTTGCTGAGTCAAATAATTCCAGAACCAGGCTTGTCACGGTGCGGGCATGCACCTCATTGATCCCGCAGGACCTTCCCAGTTGAAGGACACTGCGCTGCCTTGGTGAGAGCTCGCCAAGGAGGGGGAAATCATCCATCCTTGAGAGGTAATCCACTAGCAGACCGTCCTGTAAACCCCGTCTGGTAACCGAAATGGAATCAAGTGACAGTTCTTTCATGAACAGGTCGAGAATAGCTGCCCCGGGAATAATAATATCCGCCCGTTCAGGATTGATACCGGGAATTTTTTTACGCTCCTCAAGCGGGAGAGAACACAGAATATCAATAACCTTCTGTAAATCTTTGTAACTAATAACGTCTTTAACGGAATTCGCATCCTGGTGCAGGGCTTTGTGTGCAATTTCGGCAAGATTCATGATAGTGCCGGAACTTCCCACGGCAAAATCAGATTTTTCTTTACGTAGCTTCTGGACAGAATGGATAATAGTATCTTTTACATGCTGCTGGACGATCTTATACTGGTCCTGCGACACGGGTTCGGTAATAGTGCCTGACAGATAAAGGTTAGAGAGGCGGATAGCCCCCAGTTTGAAGCTCTCAAGATAGTGATAGTTGCGTTCCCCACCAATTGCAATTTCTGTACTTCCGCCGCCGATGTCAATAAAAAAAGCCTGCCGATCCCCCAGATGAATTCCCCTCGAAACACCCAGGTAAATAAGGCGGGCTTCTTCCTGTCCTGAAATGACACGGACATCCAGCAGGGCTTCCTGCCGCAAACGATGCAGGATCTCATGCTGATTGGTTGCTTCCCGCATGGCAGATGTAGCAACAGCGACAAATTCGTCAGTCTTAAAAGTCCTGGCGAGTTCTGACAATTTTTTACAGACAATAACCAGTCGCTCTGTTGCTTCAGGAAGGATCTCTTCTTCCTCAAACTCTCCTTCCCCGAGTCTTACCTGTTGTTTTTGCTGTGACAGGATGCTGTATGAATGATTTGGATTGAGTCTTACAACAAGGAGGCGAACTGAGTTGGTTCCAATGTCAATAAATGATACAACACGACCATCAGGACTGGATATCTTGTTTTTCAACGGATCACCAGTTTCCGCTCAAATACCTGGATAAAGAGATCACTTTTCTGGAGGGCTCGCGCTTTTTCTGCTGATATGTCCTGTAGTGCGGATACTTCAAGGATTATTTCCTGTGGGTTTACGATACCGTGAACAGACTCTGTCGATCCAAGATGGAGATAGTCAAGACCATCAGCAATCCGAAGTAACGCTGAAAGCATTAAAACATTATTGCGGTCATGTGAAGAGAGGAGGGAAAAAAATCCGTCTGATTCAAAACGGTTTTTTCCCCGGTGCGCTTTGGCAACAAGCCCGATAATTCCCCGATCCATGATGTCGAGGGAGAGATCCTCATCAGAAAGTATCATATCCGCACTGCGGGAGGAATGCCCTCTCTTCCCGGATTTCCACCCGATATCATGTAACAGACCTGCATACTCAAGTAAGAAGCGCTCACGGGTTCCCATCCGGTGCAGTGGTTCGAGATCATCAAACAGCCTTAGGGCAAGATCCGTTACTTTGCGACTGTGCGCTAATACCTCACCTTGCACTGCGGCAAGACTGGATACTGTAGCCCTGATCTCGCTATCCTTAAAAGCACCTGAAAACCGGTAGGTGCTTTTCCTTTCTGAATCCAGAGTTTTGCGGAGTTCTTCCCAGAACCGTGAACGCCCGAGTGAGTCCCAGAGCCGTACGAATCGTTGGTAAAGGATTTTTCGTTCCTTTTCCCTTTCCGCCAGGAAATGTTTGTACCTGGTGACTTTACTCACCCGCATATCATGTCGCCCGGTAGTTGCCTGGGAGGTTAACCGTTCCTTTACGAGCATGACCATCACCGTATCGATCCAGACATCACAATCGTGCAAATCTCCCAGGATTTCCTGGATCTTTTTTACACGGGAGAGAGATTTTTTGAGACCGCGCCGATAGAGCGGGCCATACACCTCCATGGTATACCTGAGTTTTTTGGCTGCAATGCGTATTGCATGATGTTCTGCAATGGCATCCGGATTGTGCACCCATCCTTCATACGATAGCAATTTAACAAGGCGTCCGGCAATGCGGTATGCAGCTACCGGTGCTATTCCATAGAGAGAGGGTTTCCTCCGGGTACTTTTTGCCCGTATTTCCTGATTATGAAAAAAAACCCGCATCTCATCAATTACACCGCTGTTTTCCAGTTTTTCAAGTGACGACACCACCGCAGTCTGGAGTTTTGAGCGTGTTTTTTGCAATCTCGAGAGGAGGCTTGTCTCCACATTTCCGGTCAAATGGTTTGAAAGGACATTACCCTGGTTATTGTCATGCCTTCTGGCCTCTCTTTTTTTTAAGATTTTTGTTAAAAATGCAATCTGGACATCAGTATCACGGGCTTCTCCCAGTGCCCGGGTGATCCTTTGTATCTCCTGCATCCATTGCTGGTATTTTTTTTCAGGAAAGCATGAAGCAAAGAGCGGGAGTGCTGCACGGAGTCGCCGGGATGCAACCCGCATACGGTGGATATGTTCGATATCCTGAGCTGTTTTAACGCCATCAATCTCTTTTGAAAATGCATCGAGAAGGGGGAGCAGTCGTTGTACACCAAATATACATTCAGCTTTTAGTGGCTCGGGCTCCTTAATTACCGTCATTATACCAGATTCCCCTATGATCGACCAGCCATGTCTGTGCATTAAGAGCTGGCATGTCCTCGGACGGTTTGCGACGATCGTAAGAACCATTGCTTTTCAGAAGGCGACTCTTGATGGTATCCTTAAGTTGCACGGGAAGAATCGTAGATATTATTGCTACGCGGTTGTTAGGATTTTCAATAGGGAAAAGAATTTCCACCCGTCGGTCAAGGTTACGTGGCATGAGATCGGCACTTCCCAAAAATACCTCTTCATTGCCCCCATTATGGAAATAGTAAATGCGGGCATGTTCAAGGAACCGGCCAACAATGGTAGTGACCGTGATATTCTCGCTTACACCGGTAATTCCCGGTCGCAGGCAACAAATACCCCTGACCTGTAGATCCACTTTTACACCAGCCTGTGATGCACGATAGAGTGCAGAAATGCAAAGAGGATCAATCAGTGCATTCATCTTGAAAATAATGTGCCCGTCTCCAAGTTCCCGGTGCCGGGATATTTCCCGGTTGACCCTTTCGATGATGCCAGAACGTAATATAACCGGAGCTACAAGCAGCTTCTGATAGTTCGTAATCCGTGCGTACCCGGTGAGCAGATTGAACAGGTTTGCAACATCCTCTCCCTTTTCCTTATCACAGGTAAAAAGGCCAAAATCCGTGTAAATTCTGCTTGTTGTAGCATTATAATTGCCGGTGCCGAGATGCAGGTAACGTCGTATGCCATCTTTCTCCCGACGAACAACCATACAGAGTTTTGCGTGGACTTTGAGTCCTACCACTCCATAGACAACATGCACCCCCTCGTTTTCAAGCGCACGGGCCCACCCGATATTATTCTCTTCATCAAACCTGGCTTTAAGTTCAATTAATGCGGATACCGCTTTTCCGTTCTCGCGGGCTTCCATGAGAGCATTCACGATCGGGGACTTTGAGCCGACACGGTAGAGTGTAATCTTTATGGCAAGGACGTCCGGATCATGGGCGGCCTGGCGCAGGAAATTTACCACAGGGGAGAAACTATCGTACGGGTGATACAGCAGAATGTCATGATGACGGATGGCAGAAAAGATGTCCTTTCCTTCAGCGAGATCTGAAGGGATCGAAGGCTGGAAAGGTATATCTTTCAGATCCGGGCGATCGAGGGAGAGCAGCTGCATAAGATCAGCCATACCAACGGGATGACTGACCCGATAGACCATACCGGGAGTTACCCCCAGTTTCTTTTCAAGCATATGGCAGATCCCTTCATGCATGGAACAGTCAAGTTCGATACGCACCGGTTTTCCCCGTGCTCGCTGTTCCATAACCTCTTCAACGGTAGTGAGGAGATCCGAGGCGTCATCAACTTCAATATCGATATCTGCATCCCGGGTAATTCTGAACGGGAAAGATGCAACAACTTCCAGTCCCGGGAAAAGCATGTCAAGGTTTGCAGAAATGATCTCTTCGATATATACGTAATGCACAACCGAGTCATTACCGGATTCACTCGTTTTTTTGGGGGGAATCCTTACAAGTCGTGAGAACAGGTTTGTTGGAACTTTGACCCTGGCAAAAAAATCCTTATTGTTCTGATCCCTTACAATGATCGCAAGGTTAAGTGAAAGGTTTGATATGAAGGGAAACGGGTGAGCACTATCGAAAGCAAGAGGTGTCAGTACCGGAAAAATCTCATCAATAAAGAATGTGCGCATCAGCTCTTTCTGCTGACCCGTGAGATCTGCATACATATGGATGAAGATTCCTTCGGCAGCAAGTTTCGGTATAATTTCCCCATGCCATGTATCATTCTGGGTCAAAAGTTCAGGGAGTAGCATCTGCCGGATTGCTTCCAGCTGCTGTGAAGGAGTCATCCCATCCGGAGGATATTTCAGGACACCTTTTACCAGCTGGCGCTGGAGACCCGAAACCCGTACCATGAAGTACTCATCCAGGTTGTTGGCAAATATCGCCAGAAACTTAACCCGTTCAAGCAAAGGATGGCTTTCATCCCGGGCTTCATCCAGAACGTGCCGGTTGAATCGTATCCAGCTTATTTCACGGTTAATATAGAGCGTTGAATTATCCAGATCAATTCGTTCATCATCCATGAAAGGGCCTCAGTGCGATATCGGTAAATACCCGCGTCGAAGGGAATAACCTGAAATCTTTCAATAATCTAACATTTTCTTCGTTGGTTACATATTTAGATATATTCAATCGGTTTCTGACGAAAAAAATGAAAAAAATCTCTGTTGGCTCATGAGCTATCCGTTGAAGTTATGGAATTTATGACAGTGTTCAATGAATTCCTGTTTCCGGTGCTCGCTCGGGTTGATCGGGGGCCTGAGATACCCAATTTCAAGTGTCTGGAGTGCTGGACAAAAAGGGCAGAGCGCTACATCAACATCATTGGCTTTTTCCCGAACCGGGCAATAGTAGACTCCACCGGTAAACTGGACAGAATCCCCGCCAGGGAACGGTGTGCCTGCCGGATGTCCCGGTTCAAACAGTACAAGCATGCAGAAGCCGGCAAGGAGGTATTTTAAAAATCGTATAGAAGGGCTCTCGCCCCCGTCATCCCCCCGACATTGCTCTCCTGCCATGTCCCAGAACTTCTTCTGCTGCTCAGTCACCGGTTCGTGCAATGTTTTGGAGACTCCCTGTTGCTGAAAAAGGCGTATCCGCTGATAGGTTCCCAGCAGGTGTTCAGTGATCTTTTTAGCGAGCCGGTCCCGGTATTCTGGTGTAATGTCCTGGATCTTGTTGCTAAAATTCTGTTTCATACGCTCGATTTCAACCGGGGAATGCTCCGATACCAGGAGCGCAATGCGTTCCCCCAGATCGCCACGGTTTTTTGCCTGTTGTAAATACAGGCATTTCTGTGCAATGGCAGCTCTGCCTGCAGGAGAACCAGGAGAGTCGTTGGGTGTGTAGGGCATGTTATCAGAATCAGGGTTGCTGTCATACTATGAGGTGGGGAATTATATATTTTAGTGGAATCAGCCATTTGTGTGTCCGAACGTTTTTATATTCTCCTTTCCCACTCAATACTATGGTGATTTGCCATGAGTGAATGTTTTATTTGTTGAAAACCTGCGCTTTTTAGATACTACGTTACGGGACGGGGAACAGACCCCGGGTGTTTCGTTAAACCCGAACCAGAAATGTGAGATTGCGACCAGACTTGCCGATATTGGCATCGATGTGATCGAAGTTGGTTCTGCCGCTGCATCTGAAGGCGAGCGGGATGCAATAAAGCTCATTTCAGAAGCCGGGCTTTCTGCAGAGATTTGCACGTATGTCCGTGCACTTCGGCAGGATATCGATTTTGCCGCAGACTATGGTGCCGATTCTGTCCATCTTGTCATACCGGTAAGCGACCTGCACATCGCAAAAAAAATGCGTAAGACCCGTGATCAGGTCGCAGAGATGGCCTATGATGCTGTTGAGTATGCGAAGAGCCGCGGGCTTATCGTGGAACTTTCCGGTGAAGATGCCTCACGGGCGGATCAAGTGTTCCTGCACGGGATTTTTTCTGAAGGTGTACTCCGTGGAGCAGACCGGCTCTGTTTCTGTGATACAGTAGGGCTCCTGACACCGGAAAAGGTTGCAGAGTATATCCCTCCGCTTGCTACAATCGCACCGCTCTCCATCCACTGCCATGACGATCTTGGGTTTGCGCTGACCAATACCATGGCAGCGCTTAAGTCTGGTGCCTCATGTGCCCATGTAACGGTCAATGGTCTTGGAGAGCGGGCTGGGAATACTCCGCTTGAAGAGGTTGTTATGGCGCTTGAGATCCTCTACGATTATCACACAAGGATCAAAAAAGAGGAGATCTACCATCTTTCGACGCTTGTCTCACGTCTGACTGGTGTCCCGCTGCCTA
>Ga0315295_10001410_pt1 | contig 20621 bp, 23 predicted proteins | sample YL17G14_0_MG_FD_204453 | JGI IMG/M metagenome (GOLD analysis project Ga0315295, IMG submission 204453) | Sediment microbial communities from Yellowstone Lake, YNP, Wyoming, USA - YL17G14_0 | ecosystem: Environmental > Aquatic > Freshwater > Lake > Sediment | place: USA: Wyoming | collected...
CCCCGGCCTTATGATGCGCGGCGTCCGACGCCCCGTCCGATCTCCGGAGGAACCCATGCTGAGCGCCATCGGCCGCCTTGCCGTGCTCGCCGCCCTGATCGCACCCGCCGCGTACGCCGCGCCCGCCGCGCCCGCGCGCACCGCCCGGCCCGGCGCCGCGCCCCCTGTCTCCTACGCGAGACCCGTGCAACTCCCGAAGGTGGCCGCCGACACGCTCACCGCCGCGCTCCTGAAGGACCGCGCCGAGACCGAGCAGTGGCTCAAGAGCGGCGCGACCTCGTATTTGGCGACCGTCCAGCGCGTGGACTTCGGCGCGCGCACCTCGGTCACGCTGGGCAGCGCCGCGGGCAACGACGTGCGCATCGCCGACCCCGCGGTCGCGGCGCACCACCTGCGCGTGACCGTCACGGGCGACTCGTTCCGCGTCGAGGCACTGGATCCGGGCGCCACCTTCAAGGTGAAGGACGCCGAGACGCGCGCGGCCACGCTGAGCCCCAGCGGCATCGGCATCGGGCGCTTCGGCGTGCGCCTGTCGCACCAGCGCTACCCGGCCATCATCGTGTTCGACCCGCAGAGCCCGCGCTTCAAGGACTACAAGGGGCTCAAGTGGTTCCCGGTGGACCTCGCCTGCCGCTACGAGCTGCCGCTGCGGCCGAACCCCAAGCCCGACACGCTCATCATCATGTCCACGCGCGGCAACCGCCGCCGCGCGGTGCGCGTGGGCTGGCTCGACTTCATGGTGGGCAAGAGCCGCTGCAGCCTGGAGGCCACGCGCCTGCTCGAGCCGGGCGTGGGCGAGAACGACTTCTCGGTGTTCTTCCGCGACGCCACCACGGGCAGGGAGTCGTACGCGGTCGGGCGCTACGTGGACCCCGAGCGGCTGCCCGACGGCCGCTACCTGCTGGACTTCAACCGCTGCTACAACCCCGCCTGCGCCGTCTCGGAGCACTACAACTGCCCGATCCCGCCGAAGGCGAACGTGCTCAAGGTGCCGATCCGCGCCGGCGAGATGGACTCGAAGTACCACTAGGAGGATGCCGTCGTGCTGCTGACCCTCGCCGCCTGCGCCATCCTCTTGTCGGCGGCTCCGGCGACCGCCGGCGATTCGTCCACCGCGTCTCCGCCCGACTCCGCCGCCGGCCGGGCGGGCGCGCTCAAGGTGTTCTTCGACTGCGCGGACTGCTGGGACATCGACTTCATCCGCGCCGGGATCACCTTCGTGGATCACGTGCGCGACCCGCAGCAGGCCGACGCTCACGTGCTCATCACGACGCAGAACGCCGCCAACGGCGGGTCCGAGGTGACGCTCACCATCATGGGGCGGGGCGCCTACGCCGCGCTGCGCGACACGCTGCGCTTCACCACGAAGGCCGCGGACAGTGACCACACGGTCGAGCAGGAGGCCGTGCGCCTGCTCCGGCTGGGGCTGGCGCGCTACGCGGCCCGCACGCCGCTGGCAGGCCGGCTCGACGTGTCCTACGCCGCGCCGGCCGCGGCCCCGCCGCGCCAGCCCACGGACCGCTGGAGCAACTGGGTCTTCACCGCGGACCTCAACGGTTGGGTCAACGGGGAGAGTTCCAAGCGCGCGCTCAACACCTGGGGCTCGCTCACGGCGAGCCGCGTGCGGCCGGTGACGAAGACCTCCCTGTCCGTGGGCGGCAGCTACTACGAGAACCGCTTCGAAGTGGAGGGCGGCCACATCCTGAGCGCATCCCGCAGCCGGAACGCGAACGCCCGCCAGGTCTGGGGCTTCGGCGAGCACTGGTCCGCCGAGGCGCGGCTGGGCGCGTACACCTCGACCTACAGCAACATGGACCTGGACTGGTCCGCCGGCCCGTCGCTCGAGTTCAACGCCTTCCCCTACTCGCAGTCCGCGCGGCGGGAGCTGCGCTTCGACTACTACATGACCTTCCACCGGGCCCGGTACGAGCACGAGACCATCTACTTCAGGACGGCCGAGAGCCTGTGGCGCCAGGGCGTGGAGGTGACGCTCAAGAGCAAGGAGCCGTGGGGCTCGGCCTCGATCACGCTCTCGGCGTTCCACTACCTGCACGACCTCGACAAGAACTGGCTGAACGCCTACGGCGACGTCTCGCTGCGCGTGGCGGAGGGGCTCTCGGTCAAGGTCTCGGGCAACGCCTCGCGCGTGCGCGACCAGATCTCGCTCTCGGCGCAGGGCGCCACGCTGGAGGACGTCCTGCTGGCGCGGCGCCAGCTCGCGACCCAGTACCAGTACTACGTGTCGCTGGGGATCAAGTACACGTTCGGCTCGATCTACAGCAACATCGTCAACGCGCGCTTCGGGAGCTGAGGCGCGGCGGGCGCTGGGGGCAGCGCGGGCGTGGCGCACAACCGCCCCCTCACCTCAGCCCGAGCCGCTTCTCCACCTCGGGGGTCGTCTCGGCGATGGCCTGCTCGTAGTGCGCCACCGCCGGCTCGAGCTCGGCGCGCGTGCGCACGCCGGCGTGCACCAGGTTGCAGGCGATGACGCCCTGCACGGTGAGGCCCGCCGCCTTCCGCCAGGTGGCGTTGATGAGGCTGTCCTCGATGATGCAGTCGAAGCGCATGGGCAGCTCGGGCACGGGCGCGCGCCAGCCCTGCCCCTCGAGCGCGCGCACCATCACCGGCACGTCCCACGGCACGTAGCGTGACACGGTGACGCGCTGGATCGAGGGCACCTTGGGCGCGCGCTTGAGGAGGTTCGAGACCGGCGGCACGTAGAGCTCGAGCCGCAGCCGCAGCAGGTGCCAGGCCGCCAGCGCGAGGTGCCACAGCATGCCCGGCCACTGCCAGGGCCGCGTGCGCGCGAGCGCGGCCTTGAGCCCCGCGACCTTGGGCCCGCGCTTGAGGTGCAGCTTGTCCTCGAAGACGTTGTGCGAGCCGAGGATCACGTCCACCTTCTCGCGCAGCGCGGTGCGGTAGAGCACGGCCTCGATGGCCGGGCCGCAGAAGATGCACACGGCCCAGTAGAGCCCCGTGGGCCGGAAGGCGAGCGTCATGTGCTTCACGTACTGCGCGTCGTGCCGGCCCCTGCTGCGCACGAACTCGAGGTCCACGCCCAGGCTCTCGCAGATGGCGCGCACGTTGCGGTTGGCGGCGTCGTGGTTGAAGCCGTGGTCGTACTTCACGACCAGCGGGTTCAGCCCGAGCAGGTGCTTCGCGATGTAGATGACGTACGAGGAGTCGAGCCCGCCCGAGCCGCCGATGACGCAGTCGTAGCGGCCTTGCCGCCGGGCGCGCCACTCCCCCGCGAGCCGCTTCAGCTCGTCCAGGTTCGAGGTGAGGTGGGCGGCCAGCTCGGCGCCGATGCGGTTCCCGTGGCAGACGCTGCAGCGGCCGTCGGCCTCGATGGTCACACCGGGGAAGTCGGTCGAGAAGAAGCAGGTCGAGCACTGCTGCGCGGTCGTGGTCATGGCGCAGGACTATGCGGCTCGCGTGCGGCGGCGGGCAAGGGATATCGGCGGCGATGGCGCCGTTGCCGGCGTGCGGGGGGTGCGCGGCGGCCGCGCCGGACGACACTCGTGGTTTCCTGGTCCGCGCCCGTCGTGTCCCGACTTGAACGGAGCCCGGGTCTGGCGTTAGCTCGTGACCGACAGGGCGGCCGCACCGCTCCGAGCACTCGGAAGGAGGCGCACACCATGCGCATGGGCGAGGTGTCCACGGCCATCGTCCGGATCCTGGCCTTCTACGGCGCCGAGCTGGCCATCCTCTTCGGCGCGGCGGGCCGCTGGGACCTGCCGATGTTCTGGGCCTGCCTGGCGGTGCAGGTCGTGCCCAGCCTGGTCCTGATCCCGATCCTGCACCGTCACAGCCCCGGCCTGATGGAGGAGCGCATGCGGCCGGGCGCGGGCAACCAGGACCGCATCGGCATCCCCGTGCAGGTGATCTGCACGCTCGCCGCCCTGCTCGTCGCCGGCCTGGACGCCGGGCGCTTCCACTGGTCCGGCCGGTTCCCCTTCGCCCTGCAGGTGGCGGGCCTCGTCGGCTTCGCCGCCGGGTACGCATTCGTCGGCTGGTCCATGTGGGCCAACCGCTTCTTCTCGTCCGTGGTGCGCATCCAGGCGGACCGCGAGCAGACCGTGGTGAGCACGGGGCCCTACCGCTTCGTGCGCCACCCCGGCTACACGGGCGGCATCGTGTTCTCGCTGTGCACCGGCCTCGCACTCGGGTCGTGGTGGTCGCTGGTGCCGATGGCCGTGGTGGTCGCCAACGTCATCCGCCGCACGGCCCTCGAGGACGCCATGCTGCACCGTGAGCTCGGCGGCTACGCCGAGTACGCGCGCACGGTGCGCTTCCGGCTGGTGCCCGGGCTCTGGTAGGGGCAGTCGGCGGTCCGGGCCGGACAGCGGGCGGGGACCAGCGGCCCTGAACGCCCTCAGCGCCGGTAGACGTCGCGGCGGTGCCCGAGCCCGACGAGGAGGACGAGCAGGACACGGTCAAGGACCTGGTACAGGATCCGGTAGTCGCCGACCCGCAGTCGGTACAGGGACTCCAGCCCGGCGAGCTTCTTCGCCCCCGCGGGCCGGGGGTCGAGCGCCAGGGATTCGATCCTCAGGCCGACGCGGCGCCGGACCGCGACGGGAAGAGCACGCAGGTCACGCGCCGCGCCGGGGGCGAGCTCGACGCGGTACGGGCGCCTTTCCGGGGGCACGCTTCGCCTGCTTGAGGATGGCATCCCTCACCTTCTCCCAGGGGACCGTGCCCTTCTCCTTCACCTCCGCGAGCGCCGCACGCGCCGCTTCGAGGTCCACGTGGTCCTCGAGCTGCTCGAGCAGGTGCAGGTCCGCCACGGACACGATGGCCGCGACGGCCCTGCCGTGGCGTTCGAGGACGATGCGCTCGCCCTTGTAGGCGACGCGGTTGATGGTGTCCGAGAACTCCTCCCGGACCTGACTCGCGAGCAGACGTGGCATGAGGTGACCTCGTATCGGGCGCTTCGTACGCTTCGTACGTCCTGTACGATTATCGGCGGGTCGCGCCGGGAGGTCAACGCGCCGCCCCCGGCCCCCTACCCCGCGCGCTGCGCCAGCAGGTAGCGCGGGCGGCCGGTGAGGTCGTCGCGCAGCTCGAGGTCGGCCCACTCGGAGGCGCCCACGAGCCAGCCGAGCACCTCGTGCGCGCGCGCCTCGGCCAGCTCGAGCGCCAGCAGGCCGCCCGCGACGAGGCGCGCCGGCGCCTGGTCCACGAGCCCCCGCACGGCGTCGAGGCCGCGGGGGCCGGAGAACAGCGCCTGCTGCGGCTCGAAGGCCCGCACATCCTCGGGCAGCGCGTCCCACTCGTGCGCGGCGACGTAGGGCGGGTTCGAGACCACGATCTCGAAGCGCTCGCCGGCGCCGAGCGGGGCGAACCAGTCGCCCGCGAGGAACCGCACGCGGTCCGCGAGGCCGTTCGCCTCCGCGTTGCCGCGGGCCATGGCCAGCGCGGCCGCGCTCGCGTCGGTGGCGGTGACGACGGCCGTGGGCCACTCGGCCGCCAGCGACAGCGCGATGGCGCCCGAGCCGGTGCCGAGATCCACCACGCGGGGCGCCGGCCAGCGCTCGCGCTCGAGGCGCAGGGTCTCGAGCACCGCCTCGACCAGCCCCTCGGTCTCGGGGCGCGGGATGAGCACGTCGCGGGTCACGGCCAGGTCGAGGTCGCGGAAGGCGGCGCGGCCGGTGATGTACTGCACCGGCTCGTGCGCGGCGCGGCGCTCGAGCCAGGACTCCAGCCGGCCCGACTCCTCGGGCGTGAGCATGCGCTCGCCCTGCAGGCGCAGTTGCAGGCGCGTGACCCCGAGCAGGCGGCTCACCAGCTCCTCGGCGTCGCTGCGGGGCGTGGGCGAGCCGCCCGCGTCCCCGGGGATGTGGGCCCGGGCGAGGAAGGCGGTGGCGCTGTGGAGGGCGGTGGCGACGTTGGGTTGCACGGCGCGGAGCATACACCCCGGCGCGGGGCAGGCCGTCCCCCGCCCGCCCGCCGTGGCGCCGGTCACGCCACGGCGGGACGTCGCGAGCGAAGGAAGTCGTGCACGGCGGCGGCCCGCCGCGAACCGCCGCGGGAGCCGCCCGCGGCCCGCCCGGACGGCGCGGGCCGCGACCGGCCGGCTCAGCGGTGATGTCCCTCGATCACGAAGGCGTCGAACAGGGCATAGCCGCACGTGGCGATGGCGCCGGCGATGGTGCCCACCTGCGTGCCGGCGGTGTAGATGGTGGCCCGGATCATGAAGCCGCAGCCGATGGCCGCGAGTGTGCCGAGCGCGGTGTCGGTGCCGACATCACCGGACCCGAGGGCGATCTCGGTCTGATCGTCAGCCACCGCGGGGGCGGCGGCCTGCGCCGCGGCCAGCGCCGGCGTCAGCGCCAGCATCGCGGCGAGCAACAGCGTGGGGAGCGTGCACTTCGAGAGCATGACCGTCACCTCCGCTCAGTTGGAGTCCACGAACGCGCTGGCGCACATGAGCGCCGCGTAGAAGATGCTCGCCGGCACCGCCACCGCGAAGACGATGGCCCCGGCGCACCCCGCGTACTTGAGCGCCTTGCCGAGGCCGTCCTCGGCCGCCGGCACGTCGATGCCGCCCGCCAGCAGCGGCGCGGGCGCCAGCACCAGGAGCAGTGCCAGCAGCACCGTCAGTGATCCCCTCATCCTGCCCTTCATCCCATCTCCTCCTCCGGGGACCGGGGGCCACGATCTGGCGGGGGCGAATCTCGGAGCGCGGCGCGAGCGCCATCGCGGCGGGCGCCGGTCGCGGTGTCTTCCATGCGGGCGCGGGCGCGGCGCGAGCGCCGCAACCGGCGCCGGCGTTCATCCGGGCGGGCGCGTGCGCAGGAAGCGCCCGCGCGCGTCGAAGCAGAGCAGCTCGCCGTAGAGGCGGTGCCCCCAGCGGCGGCGCCACGCGCCGCCCGCGTCCCACCAGACGGGGGCGCCGGGCAGCAAGCCGAGCAGCGCGGCGTCCGGCCGCCTCGGCGTGTCCACGACGAGCGCGCCCACGCGCACGCCCGGCACGGGCCGGGCCGCGAGGCGCTGGAGCGCCTGCACGCAGTGCGCACACTCCGGGTTCACCGCCACGAGCCAGGTCTCGGCCGCGGCGCCGGCGGTCGCGCCGCGCAGCAGCACGAGCGGCTCGCCCAGGCCGGGCGTGTCCCAGGCGCGGGCGCGGTCCAGGTGCCAGAGCCAGCCGAGCGCTGCGAGCGCCACCACGAGCAGCAGCCCGCCCGCGCGGCCGAGCACGCGCCACGCCCACGAGGTGCCGGGTGCGCCGCTCATCGGACCGGGCTCATGCCGCGGAACAGGTCCACCGCCCACCACACGGCGACCCGCGTGAGGAGCCACGCCGCGACCGTGACGAGCAGCGGCCCGCGCAGCCGGCGCTCGAGCGCGCGCGCCTGGAGCCAGGCCGTCATGAGGAGGCGCGAGAGCGTGAGAAGTCCCAGGCCACCGAAGGCCGACCACACGCCGGGCCCGACCTCCGGCCAGCGGTCACGCAGCAGGTGCAGGCCCGCGACCGGCGCCAGCCAGGGCGCGAGCGCGGCGTCGCTCCGCGCGAGGCCGGCAAGGCCCTGCGCGAGCCGGTCCACCAGCGAGAGCGCCACCAGTCCGACCAGGAACCGCGCGTACGGCAGGCGCTCGCCGCGCGTGCGCCAGAACAGCGCGTAGGCCAGCGCCTCGAGGGCGCTGGCGCCGAGGCGCGAGAGCACCATGAGCGTGGCCCCCACGGCGAGGCTCGTGCGGGCCCCGGCGGCGAACGCGGCGCCGTCGCGGAAGGCGAGCCACCACCAGATGAGCACCGCGATGGCGGCCAGGAACGCCTGCTGGCGGTGCAGGGTGCGTGGGGCGGGCGAGGCCGGCGCGGGCCGGACCACAGCGGAGGTGTGCATCGGGCTCTCCTCGCCGGGGGCGGACCGTGGGCGCGGGTCGAGCACCGCAAGGCGCGTGCCGGGCGCGGAGTCGCGGAGGATGGCGGAGTGCGCGGGCCCGCGGTAGCACGGGCCGTCCACGCGCGGCCGCGGGGTGTCCACCGCGTGGACGGGCGGGAGCGATGGGAGGCGCGGCGGTGCGCGGGTGCGGCAGGAGGCGTTACCTGGCGGGCGACCCGGCGGCGGGCGCCAGGGCCCGCGCGGCCGCGGCGCTACCCGTTCGCGGCGCCGAGGGCCTCGAGACGCTCGGCCACGTCGGCGGCCGCGAGCGCCTGGGACAGGTCGTCGAGATCGCCTTCCATCACCGCGGGGAGGTTGTGCGTGGTGAAGTTGATGCGATGGTCGGTGACGCGGCTCTGCGGGAAGTTGTAGGTGCGGATCTTGGCGCTGCGGTCGCCGGTCGAGACCTGCGACTTGCGCTGGGCCGCGTACTTCGCCTGCTGCTCCTGGAGCCTGGCGTCGTAGAGCCGCGCGCGCAGCACCTTCATGGCCTTCGCGCGGTTCTTGATCTGGGAGCGCTCGTCCTGGCAGGTCACCACCAGCCCGCTCGGCAGGTGGGTGATGCGCACCGCCGAGTCGGTGGTGTTCACGCCCTGGCCGCCGGGGCCGCCGGCGCGGTAGACGTCCACGCGCAGGTCCTTCTCCTGCACGTCCACGTCCACCTCCTCGACCTCGGGCAGCACGGCCACGGTGGCGGCCGAGGTGTGGATGCGCCCCGAGGCCTCGGTGTCGGGCACGCGCTGCACGCGGTGCACGCCGCTCTCGTACTTCATGACGCGGTACACCGACTCGCCCTCGAGCGCGAAGATGATCTCCTTGAAGCCGCCCACCTCGGACACGCTGGAGCTGATGACCTCCTGCTTCCAGCCGTGCCGCTCGCCGCACTTCGAGTACATGCGGTAGAGGTCGGCCGCGAAGAGCGAGGCTTCGCCCCCGCCGGTGCCGGCGCGGATCTCGACGATGACGTCCTTGTCGTCGTCGGGATCGCGCGGGATGAGGTGCTTCTTGAGCGTGGCCTCCAGCGCCGCCAGCCGCTCGCGCAGCTCGGGCAGCTCGGCGTGCGCCAGCTCCGCCAGATCGGCGTCGCCCGAGGCCACCGCCTGCTCGTCGTCGGCGATGGTGCGCGCGACGCCGCGGTACTCGGTCAGCGCCCGGATGGTCTCCTCGAGGCGGGCGCGCTCGCGCGACAGGTCGCGCAGGCGCTTCGGGTCGCTCACCACCTCGGGCCGCCCCAGCGAATCGGTCAGCTCGGCGAAGCGCTCCTCCACCTTGCGGAGCGCCTCCCACATGCCGGACGGGCCGCTCATTGGATGAACGCCATCTCGCCGGGCCCGGCGTCGGCAGCCTGCTCGAGCCGCAGCACGGTCTCGTCGTTGCGCACGCGCTCGAGCGCGGCGATGGCCACGGCGCACATGTCGGCGTCGGGCTCGCGCGTGGTGAGGCGCTGGAACTGGAGCCCCGGCCAGGTCAGCACGCGCACCACCGCGTGGCCGGCGTGCCGGCCCGAGAGCCGCACGAACTCGAAGGCGATGCCGGCGATCAAGGGCATGCAGGCGATGCGCAGCAGGTGGTCGCCCGGCCCGCGCGGCTTGCCGATGAAGCTGAAGACCACCACGCTCACCACCACCACCAGGAACAGGAACGAGGTGCCGCAGCGCGGGTGCAGGCGCGAGAACGTCATCACGCTCTCGGGCGTGAGCGGCGCCCGGGACTCGATCGCGTGGATGGACTTGTGCTCGGCGCCGTGGTAGGCGAGCACGCGGCGCATCTCCTTCCACTGGCTGATGAGCAGCAGGTAGAGCACGAACACCAGCAGGCGGAAGAGCCCGTCCACCAGGCCGAAGCCCAGGCGGTCGTGGAAGCCCAGCGCCCCGGTGACGCGCGCCGGCAGCACCACGAAGAGGAACATGCCGAGCACCAGCGACAGGCCCAGGGTGAGGAACTGGAGCGCCTGCTGGCCCGCGGAGGGCTTCGCTCCCGCCGCGGCGTCCTCGGCGCGGGTGGCCTCCTCGGCGCTGAAGTTGAGCGCCGAGACGCCGAGCCCGATGGTCTCGAAGAGCGACACCGCCCCGCGCACCACGGGCCAGCCGAGCGGCTTCACCCGCTTGGTGATCGAGGTGAAGGGCCGCTCGAGGAAGGCCAGCTCGCCGTCCGGACGGCGCACGGCCACCGCCATGCGCGAGGGCGAGCGCATCATGACGCCTTCGATCACGGCCTGGCCACCGACCGGCAGGAACGGCATGGACGGCTCCGGGTGCACGAACGGCTCCCGGTCCGGTGGGCAGCGCCGGACGGGAGCCGTGCGCAGGTCGCTACGAGTTCGGGGTCTCGGGGGTCTCGGCGGTCTCGGCGGTCTCGGCCTTGGGGCCGGACTTGCCATAGCGCCGGCGGAAGCGCTCGACGCGGCCCGCCTTGTCCATCAGCTTCTGCTTGCCCGTGAAGAAGGGGTGGCAGCTGGCGCAGATCTCGAGGTGATGAAACCCGTCGGCGGCCGGCGCGCTCTCGAGGGAGGAACGGGTCTCGATGATGCTTCCGCACACGCACTTGAACTTGATGACCTTGTAGACGGGATGAATGCCGGCTCTCATGCTCTCCTCCAGGTAGGTCCTTCCGGGGCCAGCGCGCTCTGCCCGACCTTGGGTCGGGGGTGCCCGCGACAGCCGGAGGCGGTCGAGGGTCACGGTTCCGCTGCTGAATCCCCGGGACGACAGCGGCCGCGGATTATGCCCGAAGGCGGTGCCGATGCCAAGTGACGCCACCGGCCCGCGGACCCCGGGCGCCGGAGCCGGACTCGGAGCGTAGCGCCCTGGCCGAGCCCGGCGCCTAGTCCAGCACCAGCAGCCGGCGCGTGGCGGTCTGCTCACCCGCCTTCAGCCGGCAGAAGTACACCCCGCTCGGGACCGCCGGGCCCCGGCCGTCGCGGGCCTCCCAGCGCGCCGTGTGGCGGCCGGCCTCCTGCACACCGCTCCACAGGGTGGCCACGCGGCGGCCCTGCAGGTCGAAGACCGCCAGGTCCACGTCGGAGCGGGCGGGGATCTCGTAGGCGAGGCTCACCGCCCCACGGCAGGGATTGGGTGCCGGCGGGGCCAGCGCGATCCCGGCCGGGGCGGGCGCCCCGCCCGGCGCGTCCAGGCGCTGGTCGGGCACGAAGCCCAGCGAGTCCAGCGCCGGGGCGATTTCGGGGTTCCGCATGAAGCGGTCCCAGAGGAGCCCGGTGCGCGCGTTCTCGATCATGACGGCGATGGGCCCCTCGTCGATGGCGATGTAGCTGGAGGCGTACCAGTTCATCCCCGGGTTGAAGGCGTCGGTGAAGCCGAACGGCCCCCAGATCCACCGGCCGTACTGGCGGTACAGGGCCTTCAGCGCGGCCAGCGACTCGGCGCGCGTCCAGGGCATGGACGAGAGCGCGGCGCTCGGCGTGAGGGTGCCGTTGTCGTTGGAGTACGGCGCGTGCGCGCCGTAGCCCCACGGGTCGTCCGAGGCGGTCAGCCCCCAGATGTCGCCGCCGTACCCCGCCCGCCCGTACGGATTCGCGGCGCAGTAGGCGCGCTGGATGTGCGCGTGGTTGTGGTTGTGCAGCTCGTAGTTGGCCCAGGCGTCGCGCCGGCCGCGCGGGTCGAAGCCCAGGAACGAGTAGTGCGAGAAGAACAGCGAGCCGCCGTAGTCCGAGCCCACCCACAGCCGGTAGCCGTAGAAGGTCCCGCTGTTCACCATGGCGCCGTAGCGCGCCCAGCCCTGCGCGTAGCAGCGCGCCGGGACCGGGTGCGTGGGCGAGGCCTTGGCGAGCAGGTAGACGATCATGCACTCGTTCCAGCCCGAGACCGCGAAGCTCTTGGTGAAGCCGGTGAGCGGCGACCACAGCCAGTAGACGGCGTTGCCGGGCGAGGCCGGGCGGTAGGCGTCCCAGTCCACGGCGTGCCAGAGCTGCGTGGCGAGCTCGCGGATGCGGGTCTCGGTGGTGTCGGCGCCGTCGAAGTACTGGCGCGCGGCGAGCAGGCCCTGCATCAGGTAGCTCGTCTCCACGATGTCGCCGGCGGGGTCGGTCGGGTCGTCGAAGGGGATGCTGGCGCCGCTGCTGCCGTTCACCCAGTGGGCGAAGGCGCCGTGGTAGCTCACCGGCTTCGTCGCGAAGAAGGCGAGGATGCCGCGCACGCGCCCGGCCACGGCGGCGCGCGGGGCGTAGCCGCGCTCGGCCCCGGCGATGAGCGCCATGATCCCCATGCCGGTGCCGCCCGTTGCGCACACCTCGCCCGAGCCGTAGCGCTCGCGCGCCAGGCCCGAGACCGGGTGCGCGTGCAGCCAGAAGTAGCGGAACGCGGCCTCCTCGGCCATGTCGAGCCACTGCTCGTCGGTCTGGTCGGTCGTGAAGGCGTCCACGGTCGGGCCCGGCGCGGAGGCGCGCAGGTCCCAGCCCAGCGCGGTGGCGCGGTAGGTCCCGGAGACCGACACCGCGCCGATCCAGTGCGCGAAGCCGCCGTCCTCGGCGCGCCCGTCCCCGACCCGCACCCACTCGCTCCCGGTGTAGCGCTCGATGCGCAGGTTCTCGGCCCCGGGCACGAGCGCCGGGTCCCAGCGCACCTCGACGTGCCGCTCGAAGGCCGTCGCCGTCACCTGCGGCGCGGCGGGGGCGCTGGTCCCCGTGGGGATGAAGCGGATCTCGTCCACGATCAGCGTGCGCGCCACGCCCGAGGCGGAGCCGGCGCGCTGCCCGAAGAAGATCTTGTTGATGCGGGTGAGGTCGGCGCCGCCCGGGTTCGCGCGGAAGACCGCCAGGGGGATCGCCACGCGCGTCCAGGTCGCGGCCGCCACCCCGGGGAGCCAGTCGGCGAGCGGGTGATGCGGGGTCCGCACGTTGCCCTGGTCCTCGAGGAACACGTCGGGCAGGTCCGACGCCGGGATGGCCGCGGGGGACCACACCACGAAGAGGATGGAGTCGCACGGGGTGGGGTCGAAAGCGACCCAGCCCTGCGTCGCCGCGGTGAGAGCCCAGTCCCCGCCCGGCGCCGACGTCCAGGCGAGCCGCAGCGCGTTCTTCCCGATGAACGCGTGCAGCGTGTCCACGGGGAACTTGGTGACGTTCACGAGCTCGAGGCTGCTGCCGCCGTTGGCGTAGCCCCAGCTCGAGTCCCAGAAGGTCCGGTCGGGGCTGTCGCCGAAGAGGCGCAGGCCCTGCGCCCGGCCGGTGGCGGGCGCCAGGACCAGCAGCGCGAGGGCGAGAACGACGAGGACCCCACGGCCCGCCGGTCGCCGGCGCGGGCTGCGGAGTCCCCGCGTGGATCGCTGCTGCACGGCCGCCCTCCCCCCTGATGTCGTGCCAGCGCACGGGCGCTGCAGGGAGCGGGCCGCCGAGGTCTAGCCGACTTCCTCCGGGACGACGCTGAGCTTGGACTTGATGCCCTCGATCAGGGTCATCCTGCGCTGCAGGTAGCGTTTGAACTCGGATCCGTACGTGTGACGCATCACGCTCTCGCTGTCGCGGAACGCCGCGTCGAGTGCCTCCAGCAGATAGTCCCGCTCCTGTTCCGTCAGGTTCAGATCCATGAGATCGAGCCTCCTTTCTCGAACCCAACAAGCCTAGGCCTGTCCGGGCCGCGGCTCAAGCCCGAAGACGGGACCGGGACGGAGGCCGTGGGCCATCCGCCCCGGCCGGGAGGTCAGGGCTGCGCCGGCATGTTCAGCGCGGCCCATTCCTCGCGCGCGGGGCCGTAGACGCCCGGCACCTTGAGCCCGGCCTGGCGCATGAGCACCGTCATCTGCGCGCGGTGGTGCGTCTGGTGCACGATGAGCGACAGCAGCATGTTGCCCCGCGGCCACTGCTGGCCGTACATCGGGATGCTCTCGGCCAGCATGTCGTCGGTCCAGCGCTGCTTGACGCCCTCGGCCAGAGCCCGGGCGCTCGTCTCGAACTGCCGGATCATCTCGGCCAGCGCCGGCTGCGGGGCGTCCTCGGCCGGCCCCACCACGGGGACCCCCGCGTGCTTCATCATCTCGGGCAGCGTGACGACGATGTGCCAGGCGAGGAAGCCCAGGGTGCGCCCGCCCGGCGCGACCGGCTGGGCGAGGGACGCGTCGGTCAGGACGCGGAAGATCTTCAGCGTGGCCTCGGTCTCATAGGCCCAGCTCTTCAGGAAATCGTCGACGTGGCGGTACATGTCCATCCTCCCGGGTGCGGCTCCCTGGAGCCGTGTTCTCAGACGGTGATGACCCTGGCGGCCCCGGTCTGGGCGTTCAGGATGTCCGGCATCGCGCAGGCGGTGCCGACGCGCAGCCGGTCCTTCAGGCCGTAGTACTCGAGGCAGGTCGTGCAGACCAGCAGCCGGCAGCCGCGCTGCTCGAGCGAGCGCAGCCCGTCGAGGACCGGCGAGCCCTCCACCACGAGGTGCACGCCCTCGGTGTAGAAGCACGGCGCCCGGGGCACGAGGGCGGCGGCCGCGAGGCGAGGCGGCACGGTAGCGCCCGGACGCTATGGCGGCAAACGGCGCCAGGAGGGCGGGGCCCGTCGCCCGCGGCCCTACTGGTTCATGCTCTCGAGGAACTTCTTGTTGGTCTTGGTGTCGCTCATCTTCTGGATGAGGAACTCCATGGCCTCGACCGGGTTCAGCTCGTTGAGGAACTTGCGCAGGATCCACACGCGCTGGAGCATCTCGGGGGCCATCAACAGCTCCTCCTTGCGCGTGCCCGAGCGGTTGATGTCGATGGCCGGGAAGATGCGCCGGTCGGAGATCTTGCGATCCAGCACGAGCTCGCTGTTCCCGGTGCCCTTGAACTCCTCGAAGATGACCTCGTCCATGCGCGAGCCGGTCTCGATGAGCGCGGTGGCGATGATGGTGAGCGAGCCCCCGCCCTCGATGTTGCGCGCGGCGCCGAAGAAGCGCTTGGGACGCTGCAGGGCGTTGGCGTCCACGCCGCCCGAGAGGATCTTGCCCGAGTGCGGCACCACGGTGTTGTGGGCGCGCCCGAGCCGCGTGATGGAATCGAGCAGGATGACCACGTCGCGCCGGTGCTCGACCAGCCGCTTGGCCTTCTCGATCACCATCTCGGCGACCTGCACGTGGCGCTCGGCCGGCTCGTCGAAGGTGGAGGAGACCACCTCGCCCCTGACCGTGCGCTGCATGTCGGTCACCTCCTCGGGGCGCTCGTCGATGAGCAGCACGATGAGCACGACCTCGGGGTGGTTCTCGGTGATGGCGTTGGCGATCTTCTGCAGGAGGATGGTCTTGCCGGCCTTGGGCGGCGAGGTGATGAGCGCGCGCTGCCCCTTCCCGATGGGCGAGAGCAGGTCGATGATGCGCGTCTCGAGGCAGCGGTCCTTGGTCTCGAGGTTGAGCTTCTCCTGCGGGTAGAGCGGGGTGAGGTTGTCGAAGAGGATCTTCTCCTTCGCCACCTCGGGGCTCTCGAAGTTGATGGCCTCGACGCGCAGCAGCGCGAAGTAGCGCTCGCCCTCCTTGGGCGGGCGCACCTGGCCGGAGACGGTGTCGCCGGTGTGCAGGTCGAAGCGCTTGATCTGCGAGGGCGAGACGTAGATGTCGTCCGGGCCCGGCAGGTAGTTGTAGGTCGGCGAGCGCAGGAACCCGTAGCCCTCGGGCAGGATCTCGAGGACGCCCTCCGCGAAGATCAGGCCGTTCTTCTCGGTCTGGGCTTCGAGGATCTTGAAGATGAGCTCCTGCTTGCGCAGGCCGCTCGTCCCCTGGATGTCGAGCTCCTGGGAGACGTGAAGCAGCTCCGACATGGTCTTCGACTTGAGCTGCTGGAGCTCCATCGTCTGTTGCGGGGTGGGAGTCGCGATCTGTTCCATGGTTCGCCTTCGGTTGTCGGCGCGGCCGCCTCCGGGGCGCCCCTCGGCTGAGGGCTGAAGGGCCCGGCACCTATCGGCCGAAGGCCGATGGGACGGTCCGGGTGGCGGCGGGTGGCCGTGGGCGCGGGTCGCGTCGCGGCCCGCTGGCCTGGGTGGATTGGGGGATCGGGTCGGTGGTCCGGCGTCTCGCGTGCGGCGTCCTGGCGGTCGCCGCGGGATCGCCGGGGAGGTGTTCCTCGGGTGGAAGCTCGTGTGGACGGGAGTCTATGTGGAAGCGGTTCCGGAGTTCGATGCCGGGGAGGTCCGCGCGCTCGGGGACCCGGGGGGCGAAGCGTGCGGCGAGCCGTGCGCGCTCGCCTGATCGGCGGGAGCGGCCTCTGCTCGCACAGGCACATTAGGCATCGGCCACTCCGGTGTCAAGGTTGAGGCCCCGCTGCGACCGCCTCGGCCGCCACATCGTGCAGCCCGGGCGGCCCGGAGGTGCGAAACGCGAGGAGTCCCGTGCGCGGATTCCCCCACGCGTCCCGGCCCGCGCGCCGAAACCCGCGCCAGGAGCGGAGGGGCGCATGGGGAACCTCGCGCACCACGCGTGGCACGTCGATTGCCCTTCCCATATGAACGAGGGTGCGCCGGGCCGCATCCCACCATCCGAGCCTGCCATCACAGTGCGGCCCGCCACCCCCCAAAACCCAGAGCGCCCCGGGTCACGGGAGGGCCCGGGGCGCCATCTTTGGGGGCGGGAGGAGGGCTCCGGGGCGGTCGGGCCGCACGGCGAGCCCGGGCCATCCGGCCGCGAGCGCGAGTCCCGGGGCGGTCGGCGCCTACGGCGCGCGGCGCACCAGCGGGACCGTGACCTTCACGAGCGGCGGGTCCATCACGCACCAGTCGGGCAGCGACTCGGGCGCGACCTGCGCCCGCAGCGTGTCCCGCCGCCCGCCGATCCGGACGGGCTGCAGCACCACGCTGTCGAGCCGGGCCACGGCGGAGCGCGGACCCGTGACCAGCACGCTCTCGGGGTCGGCCAGCGCGGTGCCCGTCCAGGCCGTGCCGCTCCCGGCGTCACCCTCGACGCGCGGGGCCGCCGGGAGCCAGCGCCTGACCTTGCGCTCGATGTGCAGGTCGATGGTGTTCGGGCCGATGACCCGGTCCACCTGCACGCCCTCGTAGCCCGCCAGCGGCAGGTCCTCCACCGACACGCTGCGCTCGAAGCGCCCCACGTCGATGCCGGCGAGCGAGACCTTGAGCGGCGGCTCGGTGACGCGCAGCCGCAGCAGCTGCTTGCCCGTGCCCCGCACCTGCGCCTGCACGGTCGAGGGCACCGGGCCCGAGAGCGACAGCGAGTCCCCCAGCTCGGTCACCTGGATGGGGAACGACACCATCGTCTCGGCCGGCCGGTCCAGGTAGACGTTGAGGTAGACGAGCAACGCCAGCAGCAGGGCCGCGAGCTTGAGCCCCAGGTTGTCGAACAACAGCCCGCGCAGCAGGTTCATGGCCGCTCCTCCCCCGCGCCCCGCGGCGCGTCGTCCTCGTCCTCGGCGCTCTCCTCGCCCTCGCCCGGCCGGCGCAGGCCGTGGCGCTCCATGCGCGAGTATAGCGTGCGCCGCGTGAGCCCCAGCAGGCGCGCCGCCTGGCTCTTGTTGCCGCCGGCCCGCTCCAGCGCCTTGAGGATCAGCTCCCGCTCCAGCACCTCGAGCGAGAGACCCTCGGCCGGGATCTCGGGCACCCAGGCGGGCGCGCCCGCCCCGCCGGAGACGCCGGCCAGGTCGGGCCGCGCCACGCTGACGTGCTCGACGTCGATGGGGTCGCTGCCCGCCAGGATCATCGCACGCTCGAGCGTGTACTCCAGCTCGCGCACGTTGCCGGGGAACGGGTAGCGCTCGAGCGCCTGCAGCGCGCGCGCGGTGAGCTTGTCCGCCGAGGCCCCGTGGCGGAGCAGGAAGAACTCGGCCAGCGGGCGCACATCGCCGGGCCGCTCGCGCAGCGGCGGCAGGGTGATGGGGAACACGTTCAGGCGGAAGAACAGGTCCTCGCGGAAGTGGCGCTCGCGCACCATGGCCTCGAGGTCCCGGTTGGTGGCGGCGATGATGCGCACGTCCACGGTGAGCGGCTGGTTGCCGCCCACGCGGGTGAAGGTCTTCTCCTCGATGACCTGCAGGAGCTTGACCTGGAGCGGCATGGGCAGCTCGCCGATCTCGTCGAGCAGGAGCGTGCCCCGGCCGGCGTCCTCGAAGCGGCCGGGCTTCTGCCGCACCGCGCCGGTGAAGGCGCCCTTCTCGTGGCCGAACAGCTCGCTCTCGAGCAGGGCCTCGGGCAGCGCCCCGCAGTTGACCTTGACCCACGGGCCGCCCGCGCGCCGGCTGGTGAAGTGGATGGCGCGCGCGAACAGGTCCTTGCCCGTGCCGCTCTCGCCGCGCAGCAGCACGGTCGAGTCGGTGGACGCCACCTTGCGCGCCAGCTCCACGGCGCGCTGGGTGGCCGGTGCCGCGCCGACGATGGTGGTGAGGTCGCGGGTGAGCGAGTCCACCGCGCCCGCCAGGCGCCGGTTCTCGGACGCCAGGTGGCGCTCGCGCGCGACCTTCTCGAGGATGGCCTTGAGCTCCTCGCGGAACTCGCCCTCCTTGTCCACGTAGTCGTAGGCGCCGAGCTTGAGCGCGCGCCGCGCGGTCTCGAGGCTGGCGTAGGCCGTCATCAGCACGACGGTGGTCTCCGGCCAGCGCCTGCGCACCTCGGCCAGCAGCGCGAGGCCGTCGGGCGGCGCCATGCGCAGGTCCGTGACCACGGCCTCGAACGGCGAGGCCTCGAGCGCGCGCAGCGCGGCGGCGCTGCCGTTCACGAACGCGGTCTCGTGACCGGCGTCGCGCAGCTCGAGCGCCGTCAGCTCGGCGTTGCGGACCTCGTCGTCCACCACCAGCACGCGCACCGCAGGACCCTCCCGCCTACTTGCAGAGCTTGATGAGCCCGAAGGGCTCGCTGGTCTCGACCCACACCGTGCGATCGACGATCCGGGCGCGCAGGAGGCCCACGGCGGTCTGCTTCTGCAGCTCCGCGCACTTGAAGCCGCTCGTGACGTCGTAGTTCTTGTTGCCGCAGGCGCCGATGTGGACCGTGCCGTTGATGAGGCCGTCCCAGCAGGTGTCGGACTCGACCTCGAGCCTGGTCTTGCTGCAACCGCCTGCGGCCAGCGCCAGGATCAAGACCGCGAGCAGCATCCGGCCCCGCCCGGTCCTTCCCTGCGAGCCCCTCCAATCCATCTCGGACCTCCCTGCCCCCGGGCACGCAGTCACGACCGGCTCCCCGGGAGACGCACGATGCAGGTGGTGCCCTTCCCCACCTCGCTCTGGATCCTCAGCTCTCCGCCCGCCGACTCGGCCAGGCGCCGGGCGAGGAAGAGCCCGAGCCCCGAGCCTGCGGCCTTGGTCGTGAAGAAGGGACTGCCCAGCCGCCGCAGCAGCTCGGGCGGGATCCCCTCGCCGTCGTCCGCGATGCTCACCTCGATGCGGTTCGCCCGCTCTTCGATTCCCACCGTCAGCCGGCCGCCCCGGGGCATCGCCTCGAAGGCGTTCAGGACGAGGTTCAAGTACAACTGCTTGAGGGACTCGTTGTCCAGTCGGACCGGGGCCGCCTCCAGCCGGCCGCCGCGCTCCAGCGTCACCTGGCGGGCCTGCAACTCGCCCTCGAGCAGGTCGAGCGTGGCCTCCAGCATGGCGGCCGCGTCGCCCCCGGGCGCCTCGCCCGCCTCCGCCGCGCCGCCCCGCGCGAACTCCAGGTAGCGCCCCACCGTGCGCGAGAGCCGGTCGGTCTCCTCGACCACGAAGTCGGCCATGCGCCGGGCCTCGGGATCGAGGCGGCCCAGTCGCTGGGCCGAGCCGCGGATGATGGCGAGCGGGTTCTTGATCTCGTGGGCCAGCGTGGCCGTGAGCCGGCCCATCGCGGCCAGGTTCTCGGCCCGCGACAGGCGGCGCTCGAGCCGCGCCGCCGACCACGCGCCCCGCACCACGAGGAGCGCCAGCACGGCGAGCGCCAGCATGGTGAAGAGCGCGATGAGCAGCATGGTGCGCCCCAGGTGGGCCACCACCGGCAGGTAAGCCGGCACCGCCTCGATGGCCACCACACCCAGCACGCGGCCCGACTCGGCGCGCACCGGGGCGAAGCCGGCGCGCAGCAGCCCGCCTTCGCGGCGGAAGGGCGGCGAGACCACCTCGGCGCCGCGCAGCGCGCGCCGCAGCGGCTCGCGGGCCAGCGAGTCCAGCGCGCTCGGGAGCCCCTCGGCGAACTCGGACTCGCGCGCGTCCACGAGCGTCACGCCGGCCGAGTCGAGCAGCGAGGCGTTGGCGATGCCGGTCGAGGAGCGCAGGGTCACCAGTTGGACCTGGAGGGCGAGGTAGGCGCTGCCCTCCTCGCGCAGCCGCGCCTCGGCGATCTCGGCCGGACCGATCTCGCGCGCCGCGGTCGCGGCCAGGCGGATCACACGCTGCTCGAACTCGCGCTCGAGCGCGTCCGCCACCCGGTGGAAGGTGACCCACGACGAGACCGCGGTGACCAGCGCCACCGCGACGGCGAACAGCGTGATGAAGACCAGGGTGCGCTGCACGGGTTCCCTCCCGGCTGCGTCACGGGGCCATGGCGACCGCGGTGCGCGTGGGGACGCCGCCTCGTACGGGCCGCGCCGCACGCGGGAAGCGCTCCGCGGCGACGGCTCGCGCGCACTCTAGCAGTTGAAGAAGGGCTGTCAACGCCCGCGGCACGCGCCGCGCATGCGAAGCGGCCACCCTCCGGAGGGAGAGTGGCCGCTGTCGTCCGTACGGGCGCGGTAGCGACGACTAGCGATAGATGCTCTTCAGCTGCCCCCAGGTCGAGGAGCGTGCCGGCACCGAGCAGTGGCCGAGGATCGAGAAGGTGATGTCGTGCACGTCAACGTAGGCGCCGGACGAGCCGGT
>Ga0315295_10001411_pt1 | contig 20618 bp, 16 predicted proteins | sample YL17G14_0_MG_FD_204453 | JGI IMG/M metagenome (GOLD analysis project Ga0315295, IMG submission 204453) | Sediment microbial communities from Yellowstone Lake, YNP, Wyoming, USA - YL17G14_0 | ecosystem: Environmental > Aquatic > Freshwater > Lake > Sediment | place: USA: Wyoming | collected...
TAAGAAGGTGGAAATTATGAAGTGGATTGCATTCGGGTTGGTTCTTTTGCTCATCTTCGGCTGCACGCAGCCGGATACTGGAGATGGGGGCGCTGGAAACGGGACAACTGGGGCAGGGACCCAGAACCAGAGCGGCCATCTTGTAATCGGGCCTGGGCAGGGGACGGTCGTGACGCAGGGCGGGGGAAACAACACGGTTCCCGCGACTGAATATGTGAACAACCCTAATGCGGATTTGTATGTGTATTTCTTCAACGTGGGCTCTGGCGACATACAGGGCGATGCGATTCTCATAAAGAAGGGGGATGTGGACATCCTGGTGGATGCCGGCCCCACCCAGAAGGAACGGGACCTTGTGAACGGCCTCCTGGAGGCGGGAGTGGATGATTTTGAGCTGGTGGTCTCCACCAACGACGACCCGGAGCACACGGGCGGGCTTAGGTATGTATCAGACAGGTTCAGGTTCGGGGAGATCTGGAGGCCGGAAGAGGGGAGCGCGGCATACACAGCCAATTTGAATACCCTTGGCGCGGAGGGAGTAAAAGTTGTTGGCGAGGGGGACCGTGTCACGCTGAACGGCATAACGATAACCGTCCTGAATCCCATAAAGGGGGAGGACAGGTTCTTTGACGTGAACAATGATGCGGTTGTGCTCAAGGTGGAGGACAGGGGTTTGTGCGTGCTCCTCACCAGCGACATACTGGGGGCGCAGCAGCCGGTCGGCCAGCTGAGCGGGGAATGTGAAATCGTGCAATGGCCGAACCACGGAATGAGCGAGGGGCTCACGGGGATAAACAGCTTCATGGACCAGACCAAGCCTAAAGTAATCGTGATAAGCGGGAGCGCGACCGACTGGACGAACTCCAGGCAGTCACTCAAACAAGCGGCGGTGCTTGGAGAGGGCCCGACCGCGGTGAGGAACATCACCATCCTTGAGAACTATCTTGGGAAGGACGTGAAGATAAGCTGGAATGGGATGAATTATACCGCTAAAGTGGAGCACTAGAACGGGGAGTCCCCCTCGGCCAGTATCTGCGCGAGGTCCCCGGGGCTCAGGGTGGGGCTGGATTCCTGCGGCGCCTCTTCCTGCGGGGAGTTAGTTTCTTTCGCAAGGAGGTACGCGGCGTGGTCCATGGCGATGTCGGAAACTATTGCGGCATAGTCGAAGAGCAGCTTATACAGCCCCGGGTACTCCTGCACGTCCCTGTTGCGCGTGAAGAGGCAGAGCGCGAATAGCTTCTTGAAGGAGGTGGGCTGTCCCTCGCCGCCAGCGATGCCGTAGTGCTGTATCGCCTCGAGGGCTATCCTGCGCATCTTGGGGTCGCCAGTGAGGAAATCGATGCCCTCAAGCACCGTGTTGAATATGTCAGATATCTCCGCTGGGCTCCTGCCAACCGCATACTGGTATCCGTCCTGGTCCACGGAGCCCTTTACCCTGCCCACGAAAAGCCCGGCTATGAACTCGTGCATCCTGTCTATTTCCTTCCTGAGTGCGGGCGGCAGGTTGCCCCTGCACAAAAGGCAGGCCATGAACTCCTTTTCGCTGAGGTACATCACTTCGCGCGATGGGCCCTTATGGAAAAGGTTGCCCATGTTCCTTGCAAGTATCGAGTAGGACTGCGCGATGCGCTGGTATTCGCCAACCTCCCTGAAAACCACCGTGGTGAAGTGGAACGCCGCCCTGGCGTCCAGTTCTCCTTTCATTATGTCCCTCCTCAGCAGTTCCTTGAGGTGCTCGAACCCGGTGGCGACCCACCTCTTTTTCAGGAGCCTGTACAGCGCGAAGCGCACTTTCTCCTCGCCCATCGCGCCTTTCGCATCGTCGGAATTCAGGCCGGCCGCTATCCCGACTGCGTCTATGAGCAGTATGTTGTTCCTTGAGGAGAATTCCAGGAAGAGCGCCGGGTTCGTGCGCGTGCATATGCACCACGCGACCGCGCGGAAGAAGCCGTTCCTCATCTCATCCTCGGTCATGCCCGGGCCCTCCACCGGGCAGGGGTTGTGGAACACGAAGCGCACGAGCTGCTCGATGAGCGCCTTGGCATCTGTATCGGAAAGCATGCCCTTCGCCTTCATCGCGTTGAACTTTCTCAGGAATTGGTCGGAAATCGTGCCTATGGGGGCCCCGACAGCCGACTCCACAAGGTAGGAAGGCCTGCCTCCGGAGCATACTATCCCGAGGCTGTGCTGCCCTTCCGCAGACGCGCGCTTCAGGGCGGAGAATTCGGAAACCGCATCCTCTATGAGGGAATTCAGCAGGACCTCCTTTGCGGGGTGGCTGAGCGAGAGGCACCACTGGTCAAGGCGCCTCTTAATGTCCGGCGATTCCTCGTGCTCCTTGCTTGCCTTCTTTCTGCGCAGGCGCGGGAGGCCTACGTCAGCCCATAATTTTTTGGAAATCAAATCTGAAGCCGCGGGCGGCGTCCCGGTGGGGATTTCACCAGGCGGAGCGGCGGAAAACTGCATTATGGTGTCCTCCAGAGAAGGCAGGTGGCCCTCCCTCTTGATGTCCAGGCCAGACCAGTCCATGGGAGTCTTGGGGGCGTGCTCGCCGCGCACTTTCTTCATAAAAAGGTAAGCCTCAGGGTCAAATCTCGGGGTTGGGGGCACTGAAGTGGCACCCTCCTGTTGCCTCCACCTTTCCTCAAGTTCCGCCATCATCATGCTGGTGCGGGTGAGCCTTGGCCTGGCGGTTTCCGGATGCGCGCTTGCCGCGGGCAGGCGGGTTTCCGGCCCAGGGCCGGATGCGGCCGGCGGTTTGATGTCCGCCCCCGTATCTATCCCGGAAGCAAGCGGTTCCGCCGTGGGCCTTTCACGGAGCGTATCAACGCGGGACCTGAAGCCGCCGCTGGGTGCGGGCGGAAGCATGGCCTGCCTTGGGCCTTTTGAATCTCCGTTCTGGTCGGCCATAAACATAATACTAAGGCGGGGAAGGGTTTTTAAAAGACACACTTTTACACAAATATGCACAAACTTATCTTTAAATGCACTTCCGGGGAATAGGAAACCGATGTTCGGCACTTCTGGGATCAGGGGAATCTATGGAAAGGATATTACGCCTGAGCTGGCGCTTAAGGTGGCGAATGCGTTTGCCGAATCTGATGTTTCTATCGGGAGGGATACCCGGGAAAGCGGGGTTCCGCTTGCTTTTGCGGCTATGAGCGGCGTTTTGAGCTCTGGGCACGATGGGATTGGGTTGGGAATAGTTCCTACCCCTCTTGTTGCCTTTGCGACCATGAAATTCGGGGGAGGGGGGATAATGGTTACCGCTTCCCATAATCCGGCGGAGTATAACGGGCTGAAATTCATGCGGAAGGGGCGGGAGATAAGCCGCGCAGATGAGAAAAGGGTTCTGGAGAGGTATGCGAAGGGGATGGAATATGGGGCGGAGCCTGGGAATAGAAGGAAGGAGGATGTGATTCCGGAATATATTGAGCTTGTGAAAAAGAATGTGGATGCTAAATTGATTGGGAAGAAGAAGCCGAAGGTTGTTGTTGATTGCAATGGGGCTGGGGCAGTGGTTACGCCCTACCTTTTGCGCGAGTTGGGGTGCAGGGTGGTTTCCCTCAACTGTGAAATGAGGGGCTTTAATCGGCCTTCTGAGCCGAATAAGGAGAACCTTTCCTGGCTTTCCTCCGCAGTTCGGGCATGCGGGGCGGATTTCGGGGTTGCGCATGACGGGGATGCGGACCGCTGTGCCATTGTTGATGAGCGGGGCGAACTTTTGAATGCGGATGTGCAGCTTGCGCTCATGATTGAGGAGGAATTGACGCGGAAGAAAGGAAAAGTGATTAGCTCGGTGGAGAGCTCCCTCATAGTTAAGGAAGCCGCGGAGAGGGCTGGTGGGGAATTTGTGCTCACCCCTGTGGGGAGCGTGCACGTGAGCGAGGAGATGGAGAAGAGCGGGGCGGTTTTCGGGGGGGAGCCGGCCGGGGAGTACGTGTTTAGGAGGGGGGTAGGGGTTCCTGATGGAGTGATGGCTGCGGCAAAGTATGTGGAATTGTTCTGCTCAAAGGGAAAATTGAGCGCGCTTTCTGCCAGATTTAAGACCAATCCTATGGCTAGGGAGAAGTTCAAGACTGCGGACAGGAAGAAGGCGATGGAAAAGATAATGGGGACGCTGAAATTGGACGGGAAAGCGAACAGGGATGACGGGATACGGGTGGATGGGGAGGGGTATTGGGTTCTGGTTCGCCCTTCCGGGACCGAGAGCATCATCAGATTGACCGCGGAAGCGAAGACTAAGGAACTGCTGGATAAGGTTTGCAGTAAAGCGAGGAAGGCAATTACCGAATCTATTTAGGCATACCCCAGGGGGTTATGATTACCCTAAAGAGAAGGGGGATGTGCCCCCTTCCTCTTGGAGGGAGGCAATAAAGAAGGCTGTTTAGTAACGCGGGTATTTTGGAGTGTATGGGCGGGACAGGTCTGCGAGCGCCTGGTTGATTTCTCTTTTTCTGGCTTCCTCATACGCAGTTGGCTGTGGCTCTGCGGGCTGGATTTGGGATACTCCGGGCAGAAGGATAATCTTTCCGCCAGGTTTTTGGTCGGTGATTTGTCCGACGTTTCCATCGTTCACTTCCACCACCACTCCCAGACCAACCGACGGCCTATCGTCCAGATTGACGTCCCGCCCGTCGTCGCCGCCCCACCTGCCGTAGACGCCGCGCCTGACAGGGCCCACTCGCGTAGCGATTCTTGCTAGATAAGACCCATGCCCCGTAGCCATATTCTGCCCCATAGGAATGGCATGCTTTGAATCAACATAATACCAACCGTCCTCGGGTGGAAAATCTGGCACGAAGTCAACAAGTCTATCATCTTTGGGGTGCACAACCCTGTTCCTCCCATCGATTTCCAGGGTGTAATCCGGATGCTCCACGACAAGAATGCAATCCTTCTCCCCCCTGAACACCCCTACGGGGAAAACCCACCTGTGATTGGTATCTGGATCTACATATTCGATAAACTCCATGAACTTCCTGCCCGGCTCCGAATAAGCGGCCATTGTTCCGGAGTGGCATGCCAATGCTTCCTCAAATGCTCTCCATTCTTCGGTTGCCAGCGCCTGGGCAAGCCTCTTGCTTGAAGCGATGACGAGCCCGGCTTTCTCCACCCTTGCGAGGCCTTCCTCAAAAGGGACTCCGTCCTTGGCACTGATGAATACGGCTAGTTTTGGAACTGGTGCCTGCTGCGTGGGCTGGCTTGTGATGGCGAGCGCTCTGGTCATATGTATATATTTGGCAGAAAACCTTAATAAACCCTTATCTGACACATAATTAATTTCTTATTCTCTTGTGCGGAAATAATTACAGGTGGAATTGTTGAAAGCGGTAGTTCTTGCAGGTGGGGAAGGCGAAAGGATGCGCCCCCTTACATACACGCGGCCAAAGGCGATGCTGCAGGTGGCGGGCAAGCCGCTTGTGTGGCATGTGCTGGCTAATCTGAAGAAGGCGCGCATGACTGAGGCTGTGGTGGTCGTGAAGTACAAGAAGGAGCTGATTATCGACTACTTGAAAGAAGAGAAGCTGGGGATGACAATAGAGTTCGCGGTGCAGGGTGAGAAGCACGGAACTGCCGCGGCGATTGAGGCGGCTAGGGAAAAAGCGGGCGAGGACTTTCTTGTGGTTGCGGCGGACAATGTTTCTGACGCAGAGATTTACAGGGACGTGATTGAGAAATATGACGGACACAAGACCATTGCGCTGAAAAAGACGGACGAGCCGCATCGCTACGGGATTGGGGAAGTGAAGGGTGGGGTGCTCGTGGGGATGGAGGAGAAGCCTGAGAAGCCCAAAAGCAACCTCGCGAACATTTCCGTTTATGCGTTCAATAAGGGGATTTTCGAGGAAATTAAGAAATTGGCGCCCTCCCCTCGCGGGGAATATGAGATTACGGATGTGCTGAAAGGCGCGCACGTGGTGGAGACGGAAGACTTTTGGATGGACGTGTGCTATCCGTGGCACCTGTTTAAGCTGAACGAATATCTTCTGGAAAAAATGGAGGCTAACGCGGGCACGGTGGAGAATTCCACAGTGAGGGGGAAGCTCATAATGGAGGAGGGCGCGGAGGTCGTGGATAGTTTTGTGGAGGGGACCTCGTATATCGGGGCAGGAAGCAAAATTGGGCCGCATGCGCTGCTCCGCGGGTTTAATTCCATCGGGAAAAACTGTGAAGTGGGCGAGTCCACCACGGTAAAAAACAGCATTCTATTTGACGATGTGAAGGCGAAACACCTTACCTACATCGGGGACAGTGTGGTCGGGCAGGGGGTTAATTTCGGCTCAGGGACGCAGATTGCGAATTACAGGTTTGATTCCGGCCACGTGAACGTGCTCACGGAAAAGGGATGGGTTAATTCCGCGAGGAAGAAGCTTGGGGCAATCATAGGGGACAATGTGAAGTTCGGGGTTCTTTCTTGTACTATGCCTGGGAAGACCATCGGGAATGACTGCTGGATTGGGAGCGGCGTTGTCGTGAACAGAAATTTGAAGAGCGGGCAGAAGCTGTTCCTGAAGCAGGAGCACGTGACTACGGGATAGGAAGGCGATTGAATACAGCACCTTATTGTTGGAGTGGACCCGGGCGTATACACTGCTTTTGCGGCACTTAACCTGAAAGGGGAGCTGGTTGCTTCGGGATGCGAGAAGGAGGCGAGCGATGAGAGGGTAGTGGAAATCATAAGGAAGGTGGGCGTCCCTTCCCTTATTGCAAGTGACGTGAATCCGCCCCCGAGCTTTGTGCAGAAGGTGGCTGCGAGGTTCAATGTGAGGCTGGCCTATCCTGTGCGGAGCCTCACGCAGGAAGAGAAGAAAACGATGGGGAGCTTCATTGATGACGTGCACACAAGGGATGCGTACGGGGCCGCGATGAAGGCATATCATGCGTATGAGAACCGGCTGAGGCAGATTGAGGGGATGGACACCTCATTGGATAGGGATTTGCTGAAGCACATGGTGGTGCAGGGATACTCCCTGCATAATGCGGAATTGATGCTTACGAGGAAGGAGGAGAAGCGGGTGGGCGCGGAGGAGGAGAAGGAAGTGAAGAAGGAGGGGCTGGAACATAAGAGAGATGAGCGGGTAATGCGGCTGGCGGAGGAGAATGTGAACCTCAGGAAGGCGCTGGAATATGAGAAGGCGCGGGTCGCGGGGATGGAGGATCAGCTGAAGCGCGCCAAGAATGCGAGGGTCGGGGAGGTGGCGAGGGATTCGGAAGTGAGGAAGCTGAGGGATAGATTGGAGAGGGCTGAGAGGTACATATTTTTCCTGAAAAAGAAGAAGAAAAATTAAAGCATCTGGGGGATGTCCTGCGCGTTCAATCCAAGATGCATGAACTGAAGCTCGGTGAGGGAAACCCAGCGAGCCTCCTCATGCTCCAAACCCAATTCATATTTGTCAGAGCTGATTTCACCCTTGTACACTATGTAGATGGAGTGTTTTTCGGTCCCTTCCTTCTCATAAGTGGCGGAGGTTATCCCAACCAATTTGAGGGAGTGCGGCGCGAGGCCTATCTCCTCCTTGCATTCGCGTATGGCCGCCGCATAGGGGTCCTCGCCCCATTCAACGCCTCCGCCGGGGAATTCCCATATGTTGGAGCCGCGGCGGCGCACAACGAGGAATCTGCCTTGGAAGGATGGGACCAGGTAAGCGTTTATTTCCTGGATGTGCTTCCCCTTCTCTTTGACGCTCATGGTCCAGAATGGGTAGCAAAAAGATATAATGATGAGGGCTCAGGGCGTTGACGGCCTCTTGGGGCCCTTTGGGAAAAGATCCTTCGCCGCATCCTCGTCCACGAACTCCAGGGCGCGGTTGCAGAGCGGGCAGCGGAATGAATTGTCGGATGCCGCCGCGAACTCATATACGCTTTCTGTGCCGCATTTGGGGCAGTAATAGTATTCGGAGCTGGAGATGTCGCTGGGCGCGGATTCCATCCTGAGCTGCTCGTCCACCCATCCCCTGGTCTTGTCCATGTTGAGGGACCAGAAATAGGAGAACCAGCCGGTCTCCGAATCCTTGTAGCGGTTGTACTGCACGACGCCGATGTTGTGCAGCTTGTTGAGCGTTGCGCGGACGTCGCTTATCTTTATCTTGAGCTTCTTGGCGAGGTCGTCGTCGCTGAGCTCCTTTGAGAATGCCTTGACTATATCGAGCGTGTGCTCGCCGCCCGCATCTATGAGGAGCTGGCGGACCTTCGCGTCGTCGAGAAGGGTGCGCAGTTCCGGGTTTGGCTTCGGGGCCGGCTCCCTCTTCTTCGGCGCCTCATTAACTGTGGAGAGCTTGGATTTGGATTTTGCTGCCTTGGATTTGATGCTGAGTTTGGATTTTGGCCAGGATTTTACTTGGGGCAGGCGCTTTGCGGAGCGCTTGAAGGTGCGCTTCTGGACTTTTGCCCTGCGGGAAACCTTCCTGCTTGCCCTGGAGCGGACGCTGGCCTTGGCCCGGGCGGATTTTGCCGTACGGGAGGGCTTTCTTGCACTCGGCCCCTTTTTTTTCTTAGAAGAGCGACTGGCTTTGCCTGCCATCATACCACTTTTATACTTACGCGGACGTTCTATTTAAACCTATCTGGGAGGAAAGGTTTTTTAGACGGGGAAACGTAAATAGTGAGCGTATGCGGCCGGATAGTTATTGCCACGTATGCAAGGGCACCAGGCACATGTGCGGGCTGGATTACTGCCCCCTTCTCAGCAAACTCAGTGCCATGAGGAAAGGCCAGGAAAGCCTGGGCAAGAAAACCATTTTTGGAGAGAGCGCGGAGGTGTTTGTGGGGAGCTTCGGATACCCTTCCGTGTCCTGGGGGCCGGTGCTGCCCCTGAAGGAGTACGCGGGCGAGCGGGAGATTTACGAGATGGGGTATGCGAAGATAATAGAGCACCGCGTGAATGTGGTGCGTGGGAAGAGGTATGGGGGGATAAGGCCGTCCGGAAAATTGGCGGACGAGACGCAGGACGTTGCGATGAGCGTGCGGCCGATAGATGTGGAGATGATGTTTTCGAAGGAGCCGGTTTTTGACATGAGATTCTCGTCCGTGGCGCAGCCCATCGGGGCGTCCGGGATGATGAAGGATGTGCGTCTTTGCGAAAACCCGAAGATTCCGAAGAAGGCGGACGAGCTGCTGCATGAGAGGGCGCGGGCGAGGGAGATCGCAACCGAGATGTTTGAGGCCGGGCTGGACAATTATTACATCACGAAGGTGCTTTCCGCGGGATTGCTGGGCATGAAGGAGAACAGGAAGATGGTGCCAACGAGATGGAGCATCACGGCGACGGACGACATGCTGGGGAAGCACCTGATGGAAAGGGTGCGGGAGTACCCGGAGGTTTCGGATTTCTATGTGCTGAGCCATGAATCCCTATCGAACCATTTTGAGATACTTGTGACGCCCGGGAAATGGGAGTTTGAGAATTTCGAGGCGTGGGCACCGGGAACAATATGGACGCTGGGGAGCGCGAATTTCCAGGTGAGCGAGGAGCACGAGCCCTTCGAAGGGAGGACCACTTATGCGGAATCGCAGGCAGGCGGGTATTACGCGGTGCGCATCGGGGTGTTGGAGTTTTTGGAGCGCATACGGAAGCAGGGGAGGGTAGTGTCCATACGGGAGATTTATGAGGGGTACCAGGTGCCTGTGGGCGTTTTTCAGGTGAGGGAGAACGTGCGGGACGCGACGCTGAGCGTGAGGAAATACTCCACGCTTGGGGAGGCGCTGGAGTCCGCCGGGAGCAGGCTGCGGAAGGGGGTGTCGGAGTATGCTAGGCGCAGCAAAATCCTGACGCAAAGAAGGCTGGATGAGTTCTTTTGAAAATGATATGTAACCATGGTTACATTTAACCGGGAATAAACGATGTTTTTTAAAATAAAAAGGGGAAGGTGTTGCATGGAAGTCAGAGAAAGCTGCGGCATAGTCGCCGTCATATCAAAAAAAGGCGGGCCTGTGGCTAACCTTGTTTACAACGGAATGCTCGCTGTCCAGCACAGGGGCCAGGACGCCGCTGGCATAGTAATTTACGACGGAAAGAAATTGAACGGGAAGAAGGGGCTCGGGCTGGTGTCCCGAATATTTTCCGAGAAGGATGTTTCTGTGAAGGGAAGCATCGGGATTGCACACACGCGGTATCCGACCACGGGCACATGCGAAATGGCGGATGTGCAGCCGTCCATGCTGCAAAAGACGGGGCTTGCGGTCGCGCACAACGGGCACATCGCCAATTATGCGGAGCTGCGGAAGGAATTCGAGAAGAAAGGCATCATGTTCGGGGGGACTGTGGACTCTGAAGCGATACTGCATCTTCTGGCCGAGGCTTTTTCCGCTGGAATGGATATTGAAGGCGCGGTCCGGCATGCTATGGGAAAGCTGGACGGCTCATATTCGGTTGTGGCGATAAAGGACGGCGTGCTGTTTGCATTCAGGGACCCGCATGCGATAAGGCCGCTGGAGCTCGGGGAAAGCGGGGATGCATATTTCGCCGCATCCGAAACCGTGGCGTTTGACATAAACGGGGCGAAGCACCTCGGGGCGCTGGGTGGGGGCGAGATGGCGATACTCGGCGCGGGCGGGTTCCAAAAAAAGATGATTTCGCCTTCCACGCATAGGCACTGCATGTTCGAATATGTTTATTTCTCCAGGCCGGATTCCATAATAAACGGCGTGGAGGTGCACGAGGCAAGGCGGAGGCTTGGTGAGGCGCTCGCCAAGGAGGCGCCAGTGAAGGCTGATGTGGTGATTCCAATACCGGACACCGCGAGAACCGCGGCCCTTGCTATTTCAAGGATTCTGGGGATAGAATACGAGGAAGGGATAATCAAGAACAGGTACATCGCCCGCACGTTCATAATGCCGGACCAGAGGACGCGCGTCGCCGCGGTCAAGGCAAAGCTCAATCCGATAAGGGGCGTGGTCGCAGGGAAGCGCGTGATTGTTGTCGACGACAGCATCGTGAGGGGGACGACCACGAAGGAAATACTCAAGATGATAAGGAACGCTGGCGCTAAGGAAATCCACATGCGCGTTACCTGCCCGCCCATACGGCACCCGTGCTTCTATGGGGTGGACATGTCCACGTACGAAGAATTGATAGCAAACAAAAAAACTGTGGACGAGATAAGAAAGTTTATAGGGGCGGATAGCCTTTATTATGTTTCACTGGAAGGCTTGAAGAAGGCAATCGGGCTCGGGCTTTGCACACCAAGCCTTGACGGGGATTACCCGACGGAATATGGAAATAAGCTTGCAAAAGAAAAGGGGGGTTCAAGTGGCTGTGGTTGCGGTTGATCCGGGAATGATTGGGAAGAGGAGCGGGCTCTCAAAGGACAAAATAATTGATATGCTGGCTAGGATGGGAGCACCCACCGAGGAGAAGGAAGGGCAGCTCGTTGTGGAGGTCACGCCGAACAGGCCGGACCTGTTTTCCACTGAGGGGATTCTGCGCACGCTCTCATGCTACAATGGGGGAACGGCGCCGACGTACAAGGTGAAGAAGGCGACTTACAGGATGTCCATTGGAAAGGGCGTGGAGGCAATACGGCCCTTTGTGCGCTGCGGGGTCGTGAAGGGATTGAAGATAGACGGTGAAACGATACAGAACCTCATGCAGATGCAGGAGAAACTGCACGATACGGTCGGGAGGAGGCGAAAGAAGGTCGCAATCGGCATCCATGATTTGAAGGAAATAAAATTCCCGCTCGAATATGTTGTTGGAACGGACGAGACATTTGTGCCGCTGGACTGTGATGACGAGATGGGCATGGACGATGTCCTGGACGAGCACCCGAAAGGGGTTGCTTATGCCGCCCTGGCAAGGCACGGGAAGGTCGTGATCAAGGACCGGGATGGAATAATCTCCTTCCCGCCGATAATCAACAGCGAGAGGACGCGTGTTACGGAGAAGACGAAGGATGTTTTGCTCGACGTGACCGGAAGCTCGAAGGAGGCTGTGGAGGGGGTGCTGAACATAATCGCGGCCTCGTTTGCGGATGCGGGCGGAACGCTCTATTCTGTGGAAATTGGGGGGAAGGACTATCCGGATATGGAATGGAAGAAGATGAAATACGATGAGGCAGAAACTAACCGTGTCCTTGGCCTGGAGCTTGGCAAGAAGGAGATTAAGGCGGCCCTTGAGAAGATGGGCTATGGATTCAGAGATGGATATGTGTTTGTGCCGCCATACAGGATGGACATCATTTCTTTCATAGACATAATAGAGGACGTGGCGATAGGGCACGGATACGAGAAATTCACTCCGGAGCTTCCTCAGCTTCCGACCATCGGTGCGCTGGCTGACGCGGGGGAAGGAATCCACGCCGCGATGTGCGGCATGGGATTCCTTGAGGCGAAGAATTATGTTCTGACCAACGAAAGGATGCTGGAAGGGACCAAGGACAAGGGAAGGGCGAGGATTGCGAATTCAACGAACGAGGAGTTCGGCCTTGTCAGGACCTCCCTCATTCCGGGGCTGCTCTCCACTTGCCAGACAAACAAAACGAAGGGCCTTCCGCAGAAATTCTACGAATTTGGCGAGGTCTGGAACGGAAGGGAGGCAAGGCGGCTCGGGTTCGTGTTAATCGGAAACAGGGCCAATTTCTCGGTCGCGCAATCAGTGTTGCAGACCCTGGCCAAGGAGCTCGGGATGAAAACCGAGCTAAAGGCGGTTCCTGATGAACGATTCATTCCGGGGCGGTGCTACTCGGTTTCTGCGGGCGGAAGGGAACTCGGCCTGATTGGGGAGATTGCGCCGCAGGTGCTTGGGAAACACGGCCTCGAGTACCCCTTGGTTGCATGCGAACTTGAGCTCTAAATTACTTTTTTAAGGCGGTTCTGGCGCGGATGTTTTTCCGGATTGTCGCTTGGATAGCCGATGGGAAGTATGCATATCGGCAGCCCGTCCTCATTGAGAATCTCCTTCACCTCTTCTTCATTGAAAGCTCCGACCCAGACGGTTCCGAGCCCGAGATTTTCTGCTGCGAGTTGCGCGTATGCCACGGATACTGCCGCGTCGATGGTTGCGTAGAGTTTTCCGCGCTCCCCATATTTCTTTGAAGAGACCGGGGCTTTGGCAAAGAATACGAAAACGGCTGGCGCCTCTGATATAAAGCCCTGGCCGAATGCGGCTTCTGCCAGCTTTTCCTTTGCCTTCTTTTCCTTCACTAAATAGAAAGAATAGCTCTGCAAATTCCCAGCGGAAGGGGCGAGGTTCGCGGCTTCCACGATTGATTTTATCTGCTGCTCCGTGAGCATCTTCGGCTTGAACGCCCTCCTGCTTCTTCTTGCTTTTATAAGGTCGAAATATTCCATGGAAAAATATCGAAGATAAGAGATATTAATTGTTGCACCGGGATTAGTAACTATGAAGGGTCTACTTCTGATCTTGGCATGTTTGGTTTTTTTCTTTTCTTATGGTTTCAGTGCACCTGAAAATTATCCCAGGCCCTGGGAAAACGCTGGTTGGGTCGCGCAGAACGAGCATATCGCGGATTTGGGTTTCACGCAGATCTGGTTCGTGCTTCAGCCGACGATGAACGTGAGCCAGATGGATGCGCTCGGGCTCATGCTGCCATTCCAGGAAAGCCTTGAAGAAAGCCAGGTTGATGCCATTTTTTCAGAATGCACGCGGAAGGATTGTGCCGCTGCGGAACCGCTTGGTGCAGCAGTAAGGGACAAGCAGTTTGCTGACGAAGCCGTACGATATACGCAGATAAACCAACTTATGCCGTTCGGGCCGATGGATACTGCTGTTGAATCCATACACGCCTGGAACATTTACAATTATGCGCAGAATTGGAAGTCCGCCATGGGCAACACCCTTTACGCAGCGGAAATAACCGGGGCGGAGCTTAACGGAAAACGGGCTACCGCAACACAGTATCTCGGGGCGATAAGCAAAAGCGGAATATGCGACCGGGATTACGCGGGCCCTTCCACCGGAATATGCACCGGGGCAATAGATGATGTGGCATGCAACAGCACTGGCCTCTGGGATTCGATACCAGATATGGAATGGTACCCTGCCTGCATGCGAAATGAGTGGGCTGCTTCTGCAAAATTAGATGGAAGATATGCGAACATGACCTCCGGATACGAGAATGCGCTTGAACAGTTGGAAATCCTACGCGTTGGCGCGGAAGAGAAACGGGCGGAAGCAGATGGGGAAAGCCGCCTGCTATCCCTACATGAGTTGAATAGGATAATCATAGGCGCACAGAGCACGGATGTGACTGGGGTTTCCAGCATAAGGAATGAGTATTCCCGGGCAAACATCCAATATGCGGAAGCGAATTCCCTTATGGCGAATGCGGAAAGGACCGCATCTTACCGAGGATATGGATGGTACAAGACACAGTACTCTTTGTTGCTCGGGGCAGCCGAGAAATACGATGATTTTATCGCAAGCGCGGATTCGCTAATCGAGGGTGCGCAAACTGTTGTGGGGCAGCAGAAACTGCTTGCCGAGGAAGATTTGAATAGCGCGGAAAGGAATTCCGGCATCCTGACCCAGAACGGGCAGCTGCACCTCCAGCTGGCCAGGGACGCCTGCGCATTTGCCGGCGCTGAGACTGCGCTCGGGATAAAGTTCGAAAAATACGGCGAATGCAGGATGCACGCAAGAATCGCATCTATGAACCTTGAGACCGAGAACACAACCGGGCTTGATGTTGCTGTTGCCGAGGCCGACGCCCTCATCAAAAAGGCAGAAACTGATGGGGTTGACACTTCTACTGAAAAGGCTCTGCTTAGGATAGTAAAGGAGAGAAAACCTGCGAGTTCGCTTTCATTGCTCTCCAGGATAAGGGATGGAGTTTACGAAAAGGCGGCACTAAAATACGCGGGCCTGCCTTTGGAAAGGGCGCGCCTCATGGCGATAGTAAATGGCGGCGGTTCTCAGCTTGCGTTCCTCAAAACATGGTTTGAAGGGGAGGAATGCTACGCGGGGGATGCGCTGGATTACACATGCGCGCTGGGAAGGCTTTCGTCCATGGAGGAGTCCTACGCGAAAATAGATGAAGAGGTGCTGCTACGCGCCGGAGAGGTTATTGGAAATGCGCTGATGATTGATTATTACGAAACAGGCACTGCCGCCAGCCTGCATGGGGAAAGCGGATATGGCCTCGTTGTCCAAGTGAAGAATGTGCTTGGGATAGGCGCGGACAATGTAATGTTTGATGTCCCGGCGGGTGCGGAGCTGAGGAGAATAGACCTGGTTGATGGAAAAGAGAGGGTGAGGACGGTCGCCTATGAAAACGGCGTGGCGACTATACAGCTTTACAACATAAGCGCTGGCGAGGCTGTTGTTCTCAGATTCTCAAGAAATTACACCCCGTGCACAACCAGCGATTATGGTGTCAATGCTGTTGGCGAGGCGGACGGGGACGCCGAAGTAGTTGAACATATGAAACTTGATTGTTCAAATGGTGTGGATGCGCTTTACGTAGGAGACGAAGCCGAACAGGCACGCCTGGACGGAGAAACGACTAGTGTGAGCAATGGCATAGCCCGCACACGAATCAGTGTGGGGGAGCATGAGCTTGAGTTGATGCGAAAGGTCAGTGATGCTTACTCCATATCAAAAGGCCAGGAAACGGCAAACACTATAGGGATGAAAACCTCCGTAGAATATATGCTCGACATCATTCCTGATATGGATCTGGATTATGTCCCGATAATCATAGACGAAAGCGCCAAAAAGCCAACAAAACTGGAAGTGCTCGCATACACGGGCGAACGGATAACGAACCAGAAAAATCTGGGCTCTGGCGTAACATATCTTGAACTGAACGGGCTGGAGGAGGGGCAAACCGCGAAGCTGAGGGTCCGCTACGAGTTCTCTGACACAAAGGAGTATGTTGAACGCGAGATTTCCTTGCTTTCAAACATGAGCCTTGGGGGCACCGCAAGATCCTACCTAAACAATGCATCCGCACTTTATGCAGCCGGGGAATATGACGAGGCACTTTCCGCGCTCGAAATGGCCCGCGCGCAGATGGAAAAGGATGCGAAGGAGAGATTGAAACTGGTTGAGAAAGACCAAGAACTCAGGGATGAAATAGGCAGAAAATTATCAGAATTACGGGCCGCCATGGATGCTGCGGAAGCCCAGGGTGTTGACGAAAGCTATGTGGATGAGATGCGGGCCAGGGCGGAATATCTGCAGGATATGCTTTCCAGGAACCTGACTGGAGCCTCAACCGCCAGCCCGCTGGAGGATGTGGATCTCGGATGGGAGGGAAGGGAACTGACTAAAATACAGAAATATATCAAGGACAGTGAGGCAAAAATAAAGAAGGAATGGATGGCACTGGGAATAGACGACTCGAATATGAGCTCGGCTGTGATGAAGCTGGAGGAAAAGAACGCGTTTTTCTCAGGAACGATGATGTTTGATGATGCGATAGGAGCGCTTTCAGCCGTGCAGACGGCGCAGGCGGCTCTGGAAGGCGTAAAGGCACGTTACAATTCCGAAAGCGCAAATGAGAAGACCGTTCTCCAGGCCGCGGTGAGCGATGCTATTGAAATGCTGGGCAGATACGAAGATGAGAGAAACTCCGTTCCGCGGGGGCATGCCATGGCATCAATATTCACCAGGAGCCCATCGTGGATCCGGGAGAAGCTCGGCAGCCTCAACAAGAGCGACGATGTGGATGCCGCGATCAGCGAAGCCGCATCTTTGGAAGGCGAGATGGAGGGCGTGATTAAGGTATTGAAAGGGGAGAGCGAGCGGATTGGAGAATCTGTGGATGATTTATACAAAGAAGAAAAGGGCTCGATGAGTGATGTGGGCAAGACCGCGGTTGAAAAAGCAGTGGAAAGCGCCGAAAGCTACTACAACCAGAAACATTATGTGAAGGCCATGCTGGCGTATGAAAGTGCCCTTGCAGCCATGGAAAATGGCGGCGGCGATAATCTGGATATGCTTATCCTGGCGGTAACCGCCTTGCTCATAATCGGCATTGTCGCCGTGCTGTTGCTTCGCGGCGGAAAGAACCCGTTTCCGGCGCAGGGAAAGAAGGAGATGGCTAAAAAATTGAAAAGGGCTCCGCCAGAAGAAGATTTTGAGTAATCTAGGCAAACATCCCGAGCTGGGACTGCCCCTTCGGCTGTTCGGGAGGGTTTATCTTTTTCCCGCTTTCCGGAGAGAACCTCTTCCTTTCCAACTCCTTCTGCAGGGAGAGAAGTATCTCCTTCATTTTTTGCTCCCGTTTCTTGGATGCCCAGTAATAATACTCGTCCCGGGTTGCCCGCGTCATCAACACATAAACTGAGCCGTCCTTGAACCTCCCGGCTCGCCCCCGCCTCTGGATGGAGCGTATTTCGCTCGGGATGGGTTCGAAAAAAATTACTGAGTCCACGGCGGGTATGTCGAGCCCCTCCTCCCCAATCGAGCTTGCGATGAGTATGCTGAATTCATCATTCCGGAAAGCATCCATCGTCTCTTCCTGGTTTTTTCTTGTGAAGCCGTTGCGCTTTCCGACAAAAATCCTTGACTTGTGCCCCTTCTGGTCCAGAACCTCCTTAAGCCGGTTTATCTGGTCCCGGTATTGGACGAAGAGGATTATTTTCTTTCCTTGCATAGATGATAGGAGTTGGATGAGTTTCTCTGTTTTTGGATGGTCGCCTACGGACATTACAATTTGTTTTATCTTGGCGATTTCCGTGCTTTTTGTTATTGCTCGGGCGGATTTGGAATCGTGTGCATTCAATTTATCCAAATAGAGAAGGAATGGATGGGGGCCCTGCGTCTGGAGAAGTTCCTGCATGTGCAAAAGATGCAGGAGTGTGTAGTAGTAAGACAAAAGAGAATATTTCATGGGGTGTTTCAGGGCCCGCAGGCGCTGCCCGTACAGCATAAATTGCTGTTTTGATGTTGTTGGCGGCTTCATGAAAGATGAGGATAGTTTTTGTGTGTAGAATGAAATAATGGAGGATAAAATCGCATCCGCTTCCTTCAGTTTGGGTGAAAGATCAACTTGGATCCAGTTGCTGTCCATGGTTTTTATGAATGGCCTTACGTCCGGATCGAATTCGGTCCGTATTTCGATGTTTTTTATCCTGAGGTTGCCCAGGACTTCTTTTATGCGCACCTTGTCGCCACCGGGCGAGGCAGTGAGCGCAACGAAAAGGCAATTTTCCGGAAGGTTTTGAGCAATTTCAACATAGGCATAGTCTCCCACCGCCCGGTGGGCCTCGTCGAAGATAGCTAAGTTGGTTTTTTCTTTGGGGTAGATTCCGTTCCTTATGTCGTTCCTGATTGTTTGGGGGGTGGAAACAAAGATTTTGGAGGTATAGAGCTCTTCGCGTTTCTTTTTGGCTGTCTCGCCCGTTACTAAAGAAATTTCGTTTTCCGGCAGTGTAAGTATGTTTCTTATGCTAATGCTGTGCTGCCGGGCCAGGGGTTTTGTTGGTGTTAAAAAAAGGGCCTTCCCGCCTTCAGAAATTGTTTTTTCTATCAAAGATAATGCGATGAGTGTTTTTCCCAGCCCCGTTGGCAGAACCACCAAGGTATTTCCGTTGTTTTTAATGGAATTGATTATTTGTGATTGGTAGGCTCGGGGCTCCAGATTCATAATTCAATATTGGGGTAATGGGATTAAAAGAAGGGGGTCTGGAGGGGGTGTGTTTCCACTAATATTGTTTGATATGATATGATATATGATAGTAATTTAAATTAATTGTAACCATGGTTACATAGTGTTCGCATGTTGGTTTATATCTACGATATCAAAACGGCGTTGAGAAATTATAATCGTGTTAAACGCGTCTTTTATTACAACCTGAACAAACAAGGCCTCTCCAAATATTACTGGAAAACCAAATCTGTTCTCGTCGCCCCAAACAACATGGAACCAGCCATCGACCGGTTTTTCAAAGAATACTCTAAATTTTGCGTTGTCTACAAAATAAGATGCAAGCAAATTGACGAAGTTGAATAGTGGAAATGAAGGGGGTCCCCCTACTTCCTTTTGCCAGACCATTCCTTCAAGAACGAGGCCACAAGCCGCACCCCCTTTCCAGTGGGCCCCTTGCAGAAATAGCCCGATTCGCCGTCACTCCACCCAACACTGGCGATGTCCAGATGGACCCAGGGCGTGCTTCCAACAAATTCCTTAAGGAACGCGGCTGCCGTGATTGTTCCGGCCTCGCCACTTTCGCTTCCTATATTCTTCAAATCCGCGTAGTCCCCCTTTATCATCTCACTATATTCCTTCCACAAGGGCAGTTCCCAAACCCGCTCCTGCGCCTCGAGGCCGCAGTCATACATCTCCTTCATAGCACCCTTATCCGTTCCAAGCATTCCAATCCCATGCTTCCCAAGGACAATAACCACTGCACCAGTCAATGTGGCCGCGTCTATAATCAGATTTGGTTTTGCCTCGGCGGCATACGCAAGCGCATCCCCAAGGATGAGCCTCCCCTCAGCATCAGTGTTCACTATCTCTACGGTTTTTCCATTATACATCCTTACAATGTCCCCGGGCTTCGTCGCGCTTCCGCTCGGCATGTTTTCGGTCGCGGGAAGAAGCGCAGTTATCTTCAAGGGAATCTTCATCTCGGCTGCCGCGCGCAGCACACCCATCATCACCACGGCGCCGCACTTGTCGAATTTCATCGTATCCATTCCTTTCGAGGGCTTGATGCTTATGCCGCCGCTGTCGAAGGTGATCCCCTTGCCCACAAGCACGACATGTGGGAGTTTCTTCCCATCGTTATATTTCAATTCTATCAAAACAGGCTCCTGTACGCTTCCCCTGGAAACGGCAAGAAGGCCGTTCATCCCTTTCTTTTCCAGCTCGTTTTTCCCCATCACCCTGAACCCGAAGCCATATTCCTTCGCAAGCGCCCTGGCCACATCCGCCAACCTCCTCGGCGTCATGATATTCGCCGGCTCCACAGCCACAAGCCTGGCATAATTCTGCGAGTCTGCGAGTATCCGTCCTTCCTCCACAGCGGAGGCAAGGTCCATTCTTGAAACCATGATGAGGCGGTCTATGCTCTTATCCTCCTTCTTCTTTTTCTTGTACGGCTCCAGCTTCAAATCGGAAAGCAGCGCGCCCTCCACCATCGCGGCCGCGATGTCCCGTTCCGAATGCCTCGTTGCACCATTGAAATCCAGGAAAACGGCCATGTTCTTCAGGCGCGCGCCCCTCGCCCCGCGGACGGCTTTGGCCGCGGCGAGCCTGAACTCATCCAACTCTATGCTCTTCTCTTTCCCAAGCCCGATAAGCATAAGCCTCTTGAACGGCTTTCCCTTTGCCGGCAGGAGGTAGGACCGCCCCTTCTCCCCCGCGAAATCCTTCTCCACACCAGAGTTTAGAAGCTCGGCGTGCACCCAACCCGGGACCTTTCCCCTGAAGCAGGGCACCACCAACAAATCCGCAGAAACAGAGCCAAAATCCTTCCTTGTGAACTCAACCTTCATTTATACCACCATAATGCTCGTGCACAACAACACACTTTACTTATTAAAATATTCTGCCCGTTTCAGAACCTGCATCGGGTTGCCCTTTGCAAAAGAATCTGCAGGAACATCCCCGTCAACCAGGCTTGCGGCAGAAACAACAGCACCATTCCCTATTTCCACCCCGGCAAGCACCGTGGCGTTAGCGCCAACCATCGCATCCTTCCCAACA
>Ga0315295_10001412_pt1 | contig 20617 bp, 19 predicted proteins | sample YL17G14_0_MG_FD_204453 | JGI IMG/M metagenome (GOLD analysis project Ga0315295, IMG submission 204453) | Sediment microbial communities from Yellowstone Lake, YNP, Wyoming, USA - YL17G14_0 | ecosystem: Environmental > Aquatic > Freshwater > Lake > Sediment | place: USA: Wyoming | collected...
CGAAGGAGGCTTGTCGGATTGTTCATCAGGGTCACGCAAGAGTCCTTGAGGTCCTTCATGACGGAATGACCGAGCTCGAACTGTCTGCAGAACTAGAAAATGCCTATCGAAGGGCCGGACATGAAGGGTTCTATTTTATCCGCCAGTTCGACTTTTTCATGGGTTAAGGTGTCCTTGCCTCAGGTGAAAATCTATCGAAGATTGCGGGCAAGGTCCAATCGATCAGCGGAGTGGGTTTGAGCCCTTCCATCCCATTAGGTGCCTCACTGAAAAAGATAAGAAAAGGGGAGATGATCGTTGTTGACATCCCAACAAATTATCAGGGTTATCACTGCGATCAGAGTCGGACATACGTCGTTGGAAAAGCTCCGGAAGCTTGCAGATCTATCTATCAAGGAGTAAAGGAGATTGCCGATCGGATGATCAAGGTGTTGAAACCAGGGATTCGATGCGATCATGCTTATGAGACGGCTCTTGGTTTTGCTGCCGAACTCAACCTGGAACCCTTCTTTATGCGGCTGGGGAGGGATCGTAAAAAGGTCCCTTTCATCGGCCATGGTGTTGGTCTGGAGTTAAACGAACCGCCCATGCTCGGCCAAAATAGCGATGAGACAATTGAAGAGGGGATGATCTTTGCACTCGAAATGGAGATGACCCATGGGCCTGGAGAGGTCGTCAAATTGGAAGATACTCTTTTAATGACCTCCGAGGGAGCCGAGCTTCTCACCCTCACCCCAAGGGATCTCCATGAGGTTTAAAAACATGGCATATCGTCTCTGTTCATAAGGTGATTTTTTGTAATCGAGGGGATCGAGTCTTATGGCTTCCATACTGCAGGTCAATAATATTGAAGTGGTCTATAAGGATGTCATCCTTGTTCTGAAGGGGATGTCTTTGGAAGTTGAGGAGGGTAAAATCATCACCATTCTTGGTAACAACGGAGCTGGAAAGACGACAACATTGAAAGCCATCTCCGGAATTCTCAAGTCAGAAGATGGAGAAGTGACCGATGGTTCCATTGAATTTTATGGAGAGCGAATTGATAAAAAATATCCAGAAGAGATCGTCCGAATGGGGATTTTTCAAGTGATGGAGGGTAGAAGGGTCGTTGAAGATATGACAGTAGAAGAAAATCTTCTGGCTGGGGCACATACTCAACGAGATAGAAAGAAGAGGAAGGAAGATCTGGAGATGGTCTACCACTATTTCCCTCGGCTCATAGAGCGCCGAAGAGTCATGGCGGGATATATCAGTGGAGGAGAACAACAGATGCTCGTCCTTGGAAGGGCATTGATGTCTCGCCCAAGACTCTTATTGCTTGATGAGCCCTCTATGGGACTCAGCCCTCTTCTGGTGGCAGAGATCTTCGAGATTATCCAGAAAATTAATAGAGAGCAAAATGTCTCCATTCTTCTTGTGGAGCAGAATGCAAGGTTAGCACTTTCGGTGGCATACCATGGGTACGTGATGGAGAACGGTCGAATCGTTTTCGACGATACCGTGGGAAAATTGATGGAGAACGCAGATGTTAAAGAATTTTACCTTGGTTTGAGCGAGGTCGGCTAATGACCATAAACGATCGCATTCGAAGGGTTTGGAATCCCATCCTTCCGGTCCCCCAACACTTTTTCAGAGCTCTCATCTGAAATTCCGCCATAAGAAATCTGTCAATAATATCTTGTAGGATCAATACCTTAAGAGAAAGGTTGAGGTTCCCAAATTTTTTTCTTGACAAAATAAATTAAATTCATATAATGAATTAAATTTATTTTATTAAGGTCATTCGTTAAATGGGAATAAAGGAAAGAAAACGACGAGAACGAGAGATTCGGAGGCAGCAAATACAGAAAGCCGCCAAAGAATTATTCATACTAAAGGGTTTCAATTCCACCACCATAGAGGATATCGCGAAGAAGGCAGAATTGAGTCCGGCCACCATCTATCTGTATTTCAAAAACAAAGAGGAGCTTTACGCCTCGCTGAATTTAATTACTCTCCAATATTTACACGACCAAATAGAAAAGATTTATAAGAATGCACAATTACCTGTCGAGAAGAAGATGCTCAAATTTAAAGACGCGATGTACAACACCTTTCAATACGACCCCCTTATCTTGCGCAATCTTCTTCATATCCAAATAGAAGACACCTTGTCCCTCCTTAGCAAAGAAATGCCCAAACAACTTAACAATCTATCTCAAAAGACAATGAGAATGGTTGCGGATATCTATGAAGAAGGGGTCCGTCAAGGAAAATTCAGGGAGGGACTCGGAATAGTCCATGCGGATATTATGTGGGCTATGGTTACAGGGGTTGTGATATATGAGGAGGCAAAAAGAAAAATCAATCCCAAGAAAGACTTCTTGAAGCCGACCTTAGACAGGGCCTTTGATATCTTTTATCGAGGGATCATGAGGAGTAATGGAAAGAAAGGCTCGCGATAATGAATCCTTTGGACAGGAAATTCGGATATTTTAGCCCGGCTAAGGAAACCATGCCCTTACATGAGAGAAAGGCTCATCTGAATCGTTCTCTCGAAGAAGCCATAAGATACGCCTATAAGAATTCGAGTTTTGTAAAGAATTTAATGACTCGTGCAGGAGTTACTCCAGAAGATATTAAAACCACTGAGGATTTAGTAAAGTTACCAATCACTCGCAAGGATGATTTGATTAATATTCAGAAGGGATCACCACCTTTTGGCGGTTTATTGGCTGCTCCCATCGAAAAATTGGAACGCATCTATCTCTCTCCAGGGCCAATATTTGATCCTCACCAACCTGATGCTTATGCCCGCTATGCCATTGTCCTCTATGCTGTGGGATTTAGGGAAAAGGATATTGTTTTAAATACCTTCTCATACCATATGACTCCAGCTGGACATATGTTCGATCTGGCTTTAAAGATTATGAAATGCCCTGTCATACCATCCGGTGTTGGGAATACGGATCTTCAGATAGAAATCCTTCGCAAGACAAGAGCCACAGGCTTTGTGGGTATGGCCACATTTCTTAGTCATATTTATGAGAAGTCAGAGGAAAGTGGCCTTGATCCTATCAAAGAGTTCAATTTGAAGGTAGCTCTTGCCGGAGGTGAGCTTGGTGGGGGACCAATTAGAGACAACTTGGAGAAGAAATACCGTTTGATGACAGGGGATGTATATGGAACAGCGGATCTTGGCCCGGTTGCCTATGAATGTTTAGCTAAGACAGGTATGCACCTCATGGGGGATATGGTGGTTGAAATTGTTGATCCCAAGAACGGACTCTCTGTTCCTGAAGGAGAAATTGGTGAGGTAGTGGTTACCCCTTTTAATAAGACTTATCCATTGATCCGTTTCGGAACCGGTGATCTGACTCAAATTTTACCGGGTGAATGCCCTTGCGGGCGGACATCCCTCAGAATTTCAAAAATTCTGGGTCGAGTCGGAGACTCAATCCGGGTGCGAGGCATGTTAGTCCATAAAAATCAACTCATGGAGATTGTGAATTCCTTCCCGGAACTTAAGGGTTTTAAATTGGTAGTCACACGGTTAAAAGACAGGGATCATCTTCTATTTAAGGTTGGCCTCCAGTCAAAAAACGTTGATCAAACAGCCTTATCAAAATCGCTAAGTTCAAAAATACAGAGTATCTGCCACATCCGAGTAGATCAGATTGATTTTGAATCTATCGAATCCTTTAAAGAAGATTCCTCTGTTTTTTTAGATCAACGCAATCATAATATTTAAGGAACAATTGCTCTTGTACAAAAGCCAGAATATGAAGATACCGTAAATGATTTTGAGATAACCTCATAATAAGAAGAAACTTTCAGCTTAGGTGAAGAAATGGTAAGTACCGATAAAACCGACGCCGCTATCCTTCAGGCTAAAAATATCCAATTATTTTTTGGCAAGGTGCAAGCCTTAAATGGCGTCAGTATTGAAGTGCATGGTAATGAGATACTAGCTGTTATCGGTCCCAATGGTTCTGGGAAAACTTCGTTACTTAACTGTATCAATGGCTTTTACAAACCACAACAGGGTTCAATATATTTCCAAGGGAATGACATTACGAAATATCCACCCCACAAACGAGCAGCCTTAGGTATCGGAAGGGCCTTCCAAGGAATCCATGTTTATCAACATATGACTGTCCTCGACACTATTTTATCGGGGCGGCATGTCCACATGAAAGTCTCTCCCATTCAAGCCTTTCTCTACTATCCTTGGGTGCAAAGAGAGGAGGTGGAACATCGCAGGATAGTGGAGGAGATTATTGATTTTCTTGAAATTAAGCCTATCAGGAAAAAGACGGTAGGCGAGCTGGGTTACGGGCTGCGTAAGCGAGTTGACCTTGGAAGGGCTCTGGCTTTGGAGCCCAAAATACTTCAACTGGATGAGCCCATGGCGGGTATGAATGTTGATGAGAAAGAGGATATTGCTCGGTTTATATTAGACATTCAGGAATTCCGAGCCATTCCGATCGTGGTGGTAGAACATGATATGGAAGTAGTCATGGATATTGCTGATCGGGTAGTCGTCATGGAATGGGGTCAGGTCATTGCTGAAGGGAAACCGTCTGAAATAAGACGTGATCCAAAAGTGATAAAGGCTTACTTAGGAGAGGAATAAAAAATGCTTACAAGGTTTCAGGAGAAACTTTGTCCACCTCCCGAAGCAGATACATTGCCGAAAATCCTAAAATGGGGCTGTGAAAAATGGGGAGACAGGGTTTTCATGAGACGGAAGAACTTCGGGATCTGGCAACGCTGGACATGGAAAAACGTTTTTGAGAACGTTAAATCCTTTTGCCTCGGTCTGATGAGGTTGGGTCTTCAGCCCGGGGAGACTGTGGCAGTGATCGGGGAAAATGAACCTGAACTGTTCTGGACTCATTGGGCAGTGGAAGCTGCTCGAGCAAAGATAGTGTGCCTTTACCCAGATGTCATATCTGTTGAGGCTCACTATATTTTAGATCATTCTGAGGCTGTGTTCATTGTTGCTGAGGATCAGGAACAAGTAGATAAGGTTCTGGAGATAACGGATCAATTGCCACGCCTAAAAAAGCTCATCTTCTGGGATCCCCGGGGCCTCTGGAAGTACTCGGACCCCATACTGATGCATTTCCATGAAGTGCAGGAAGAAGGTCGTCGCTACGAAAAGAGTTATCCTGGTGCCTTTGAGAAGAGCGTGAGCGAAGGTAAGATCGACGATATCGCTGTTTTGAGCTACACGTCAGGAACGACGGGCGCTCATCCCAAGGGTGTGGTAATGACTCATAGAGTGCTCATTGATAATTTCTACCGAGTTTACAATTCAGTACCTCTAAAACCTTTTACCCAGTACCTATCTTATATTTCCCCCGCGTGGGCAACGGAGCAATGGTTTGGTCTATCCATGGGGTTAATGGTGCCTTTTGTCCTGAACTTTCCCGAGGAGCCGGAAACAGTGCTTGAAAATATACGTGAGATTGGGGCTGAAATGCTATGCTTTAGCCCGCGGCAGTGGGAAAGCATAGCATCCACAGTTAAAGCTAAAATGCTTGATGCTAATATCTTACAACGCTTTTGCTATGATAGTGCCATAAAAATAGGAAGGAAAGTAGCTGACGTAGAACTGAAGGGTCGTGGTGTCAACCCCATACTATTATTTGCTTATTCCTTGGCATGGCTACTTGTTTTGCGTCCCGTGCTCGACCGGTTAGGCCTGCTCAAAACGAAATTGGCTCTTAGTGGTGGTTCTGCTATGGCTCCCGAAGTTTTTTATCTATTTCATTCTATGGGCTTAAAATTAAGAAACATTTACGGTATGACCGAGTTCGGTTGTGTAAGTCTTCATACCGGGGATCAATTCGACCCAGGAACCGTAGGCAGATTTTTAAAAGGACATCCATTATTTGCAGAGCCCTTGGAATGGAAAGTGGCTCCAGAGACTGGAGAGCTTTTATTAAGGGGCGGCCATGGTTTTTTAGGTTACTATAAAGATCCCAAAGAAACTGCCAAAATGACAAAAGAGGGGTGGTTTTGTACGGGTGATAGCGTATCTGTAAAACAAAATGGGGAATTGGTTTATTTGGAGCGAGTTTCTGATATGAGGTACTTATCCACTGGTGTCGCCTTTCCACCACAGTTCTTTGAAACTCGCCTCCGCTTCAGTCCATTTATCAAAGAGGCCATGTGTTTAGGCGATAAAGAAAAACCATTTGTTTCCGCCTTGATAAACATCGATGTCGAGACTACTGGCCGCTGGGCAGAAGGAAGGGGGGTGGCATTTTCTACTTTCCCTGACCTTTCACAGAGTAAAGAAGTCAGGGAACTTGTAAAGAAGGAAATAGAGGAAGTCAATAAACTTTTGCCAACTGAATCCCGGATAAGGCGATTTGCCAATATTCCGAAAGAGTTTGATCCCGATGAATCAGAACTGACAAGAACCCGCAAGTTAAGAAGGAAATTTCTGGAAGACCGTTATAAGGAACTTGTGCAGGCTATTTACGAGGGTAAGAGTGAGATTTCCCTTGAAGTCCCAGTCAAGTACCGAGATGGTCGATTAGGAAAAGTAGTGGCATCGACCAAGATTGTGGACGTTGAAACTCCAATGGTGATAGGAAAATGATCACACTGGCTCAGTGTATATTTAGCGGTATCCTGACAGGCTTACTTTATAGTCTTATTGGCTTGGGTTTGACCATCGTTTGGAGGTCAGGTCGTATCGTCAATTTGGCACAAGGAGAAATCATCGTGTTAGGTGGCTTCGTTGTCTGGTCGCTTGTTGCTATTTTTTCGCCATTCTGGTGGCTTGGTCTCATCATCAGCTTCGTACTTCTTGCCCTGGTCGGATTACTGATAGAACGTTTCACCTTTCGTCCTATTATAGGACAACCCATATTTTCTTTATTTATGATGAGCATTGCTCTCATTTTAGTTTTCCGAGGGATATTGATGGTCGGTTGGGGAGGGGAACCCCAAAGTTTCCCTGTTTTCTTCCCGATTAAGGCTACAAAGTTAGGTCCGTTTATTTTTGATTCCTCCCTTTTTTGGGGAGGTATCATTTCATTCTTTGCGGTGGTAGCGCTTACCCTCTTTTTTGAGCGGACAAAATGGGGTCTCAAACTCTCAGCTGTTGCTGAAGACCATCAAATAGCTCAGTCGCTCGGCATATCAGTGAAGCGAGCCATAATGATCGCATGGGTCATAACAGCCCTGTTTGCCTGTTTTGCTTCTATCGTTTTTCTGAATGGCAAGACGTTAACCCATTTAGCAACGGTAATAGGTTTCCGGGGTGTGGTGGTGGCTATTCTCGCCGGACTGGAATCGATTATGGGAATCATGCTGGCAGGCGTTATCGTGGGTATTAGCGAAGCATTAGCGAGAGCCTATCTGGATCCCCTGACTGGCGGTGGAATGGCGGACATTGTGCCATTCGTTATTATGATTGTTATCATCCTAATAAAACCCCAAGGCTTGTTTGGTTGGAAAGTGATTGAGAGGGTGTGAATCATGGATCCTTGTGGTAGATATAGCGAAACTTACCAAAATGATATGGCTATGATCCGTACTCAGCGGCAATGGCTAATTTTAATTAGCTTTCTCATTTTACTCTTTTGCTTACCTCTATTCTTGCCGGCACGTTATATCGGTATTCTGACGATGATGGCTATTATGGGTATAGCCGTAATTGGGCTGCAGATTACCACGGGTTATGCCGGACAAATAAACATTGGACAGGCCGCTTTTGTTGGCACGGGTGGTTACATCACTGCTTTCTTAGCACATCATTTCGGACTGCCCTTCTGGTTAACGATTCCAGGAGGAGGTTTGGCGGCTGGCCTTGTTGGGTTTATTTTTGGCCTCCCATCCCTCAGGGTTAAAGGCTTTTATCTGGCTTTAACTACCTTGGCGTTTCACTTTATCTTTCCATTCGCTTTATTGCGGCTGCCAGGGTTCGGTGGCCCTGAAGGATTGTCCTTAAAACCAGCTACCCTGGGTGGCATTATTTTTGTAACCAATACCCAAATGTATTACTTAATCATGGCGGTTACTGTCATCATGGTCTATTTTGCTTATGGAGTAGTTCGCAGCAGGATAGGACGAGCTTTTACAGCTATAAGGGATGACGAGAATGCTGCCCAGATTTTAGGCATCAAATTGTCCTACTACAAGACCTTGGCATTTGCTATTGGCACTTTTTTCGCTGGAGTCGCTGGTGGTTTGTGGGCTTATTACTTTCGCTATATTACTGTAGAGCAATTTACCTTTTTCCAGTCCATTTGGTTTCTTGGCATGACCATAGTGGGTGGCCTCGGAAGTATTCTGGGGGCTATCCTCGGAACTGTTTTCCTTCGCGGTTTTGAGGAGATTATCACTTATCTCGCACCCCTGCTGATCGAGATATTACCATTCGCCTCTAAGGAGTTTTGGTTTGCGAGTATGAATTTAGTTCTGGGACTTATAATTGTTTTGTTCCTGATATTTGAGCCCAGAGGGATAGTCCATAGGTGGAATATCTTTAAGGCCACCTACAGGCTCTGGCCTTTTCCTTATTGATTGGAAAATATTGGAAAGGAGGTGGAAAGAGACGTGGGCAGGCAAGAGAGAATCGCTTGTATTTTACGAAAGAAAAAATCAGGAGAGAAAGGAGGAAGGAATGAATGCTATATTAAGATCCTTGTTGGGTGTGTTTCTGGTAATGGCAATGGTGTGCTTACCTTGTGTAACAAAGGTAGCTTCACAGAGTGAGCTGGTGGAGTATAAAATTCCTATCACCCTTGATTTTTCGGGGCCCTATGCAGACCTTTCGAGGTATTTAGGTTTTGGGTGTGAATCTACGTTTGCTTGGTGGAACAAAGAATATAGTACAAAGTTAGGTGTTAAGCTCACGCCGAAACCGCATGATTCCCGTTACGATCCAGCAGTGATTGCCAGTTTATACCCCGGCATTGTTGCCGAGTTAAAACCTATCTCTTGGATAGGGCTCGGTGGACCAACCGTGGCTGCTCTGAAAGGACGATTACCCTATGACAAAATAGCTATGGTGAATATCAGTGCCACCTATGGTTTTGACTGGAAGTCACCTAACTATATTGTTTACCCTCGACCTACATTTCCTCATGAATTTGCTGGCTGGTTAGATTGGGCTTTAAAAAATATATGGAAGGAACCTCGCCCGATGCGTATTGCCAATGTCTCTAACGATAAGCCACCAGCTTATGTAGACGCGGAGAAAGGCTTCAAGAAATTTATTTCTGAAGTCTACCCAGGCAAAGCCGAATACTTGGGAAGTGCTTGGGTGGATATGGTGCCGGTTGATGTTACTGAAGCTATAAGACCATTCGTAGCAAAGGGAGTAGACTACTTTTTTCTCATGTCCAATGTACCTCAGGCAGTTGCCACTGCCAAAGCCTGCACAGCCTTAGGCAAACATATCCCTCTTGTCACTGCTACCCATTTGGACACGATGTTCATTTCTAAGGTATTGGGCTGGGAGAAGATGGAAGGTTTTTATGACACTGGTTGCATGGCCAGTGCTTTAAACCATGACATTCCCGCCTACAAGGAGATCTGGTTGAAACATCTGCCCAAAGGGGCTGACCCGGTAAAGGACTGGACTCTTGGTACAATACAGTCTGTCCAAGCGTCCATTATTGTATGCCGAGCTGTGGAAAAGGCCATTGCTCGAGTAGGTGCTCGCAACCTCACCGGCGAAGCTATTTACCAGAGCTTCTTTGAGCCATGGAAGAAGGGGGAGGAAATGGGCATTTCCATGGGGTTTGGCTGGACATCTGATTCACCCTTTCCTAAAGAAGAAAACTTAGGCGCCATGTTTTCTACGGTTAAGGGTGGTAAGCATCTATTAGCTACAAAGGAATACCAGCCGGTGCCCAAGATACCTAAATGGTAGCCAGTTAAGTTTAGGAAGACCCTCTCTGCCCGTCAAGTATGTGGGACCTTGAACTAAGGAAAACGCGATGCTCAAGTTGATAAATGTTGAAGTAAAGTATCTTGATGTCATCCTTGTATTGAAGGGAGTGAATATAGAGGTGTCTGAAGGGAGTATTGTGGCTGTTCTGGGAGCTAACGGTGCTGGCAAGACAACGATGCTCAAAGCCATTTCGGGATTGCTGCATGCCGAAGAAGGTAAGATTACAGATGGTAAAATTGAGTTTGATGGCTCCCGCTTGGACACCCTATCTCCAGAGGAAATCGTCAGAATGGGTATTGTTCAAGTCATGGAAGGGCGCCGAACTTTAGAACACCTCACAGTGGAGCAAAACCTCTTGGTAGGAGCCCATCTGCGAAGTGACAGCACTGGTGTCAAACGAGACCTGGACACGGTTTATAGTTATTTTCCCCCCCTTATAAATCTTCGTGGTCGAACTGCTGGTTACCTGTCGGGAGGGGAGCAGCAAATGATGGTAATTGGACGAGCAATGATGAGGCGTCCCAAATTAATGATGCTGGATGAACCTTCGTTAGGGTTAAGTCCTCTCCTGGTGCAGGAAATTTTTAAGATTATTAGGCGCCTTAATTTAGAAGAAAGGATAACCATATTATCAGTAGAACAAAATGTGCGTGCTTCTCTTTCCATCGCCCAGTATGGCTATGTTATGGAGACGGGTCGTGTTGTACTCGAAGGGACAAATTCGGAATTGATGGATAACGAAGACGTCAGGGAATTTTACCTCGGCCTCAGCCTTTCCGGAAAGCGAAAGAGTTACCGCGATGTGAAGCACTATAAACGGCGCAAGCGGTGGTTAGGGTAAAGGAGAAGAATAATGAAAGTTGAAAGTTGTGTGGCTATTGTTACTGGAGGCGCTTCAGGCTTAGGGGAGGCGTGCGTCCGCAATTTGACGAAGCTTGGTTCTAAGGTGTCTATCTTTGATTTTGCCGAAGAGAGAGGCGAGAAAATTAGATCCGAACTTGGGGATGCGGTAATATTCTGTAAAACAGATGTAACAGATGAGAAGGCTGTACAGGCCGCAGTTGATAAGACCATGGACTTTTTTGGCAAGATTCAAATCGCCATTAATTGTGCAGGAGTTCCAACTCCGGCCAAGGTACTCGGGAAAGAAGGACCGATGCCCATGGACCATTTCAACCAGGTCATAAAAATCAATTTGGTAGGCACAATGATTGTTATCAGATTGGTGGCAGAAAAGATGTTGAAGAACACACCCAATGAGGATGGGGAGAAGGGGGTGATCATTAATACTGCTTCTATTGCTGCCTTTGATGGACAAATTGGCCAGGCCGCTTACAGTGCCTCCAAGGCAGGTGTCGTGGGCATAACGCTCCCCATCGCCCGTGAGTTTGCTGATTATGGAATAAGGGTAGTGACAATCGCGCCGGGTCTTTTCGAAACCCCCATGCTTACTGGGTTATCAGAAAAAGTTCGGGAAAGCTTGAATAAGATGGTTCCCTTTCCCCGGAGACTTGGGAAGCCTTCAGAATTTGCATTATTAGTGAAACAGATTATTGAAAATCCAATGTTGAACGGATGCACCATCAGACTTGATGCAGCCCTCAGGATGGCTGGGAAATAAAAATAAAAAGGGGGGGAATGGAATTGAATACCATGACTTATGAAAAAAGCGAGGGGATTGCCATCATCACCTTGAATAGACCAAAGAGTATGAATGCTATCAATAGAGAATTTATATGTGAACTCGGTCGGCTTATTGATGAGATTGCCAATGACGACGAAATATCGGCGGTGATTATAACAGGTAGTGAAAAGTTTTTTGCTGCTGGTGGAGACATAAAAGAGATCAGTGAGATTGGAACTCCCATAGAGGCTCATCGGTTTGTTAACAGTGTGCAATCGCTCTTCAACAAAATTGAGAGTTTAGAAAAACCTGTTATTGCTGCAGTCTCCGGTCTGGCTTTTGGTGGTGGGTGTGAATTGGCCTTGGCATGCGATATAAGATTAGCGGCTGAGAACGCAAGTTTTGGGCAGCCAGAGATAAAAATAGGAGTGCTTCCAGGTGGGGGTGGGACACAAAGACTACCAAGACTTATTGGCGTAGGGAGGGCCAAGGAACTGCTCTACACCGGTGACATTATTGATGCGAATGAAGCTTACAGAATAGGGCTTGTTAATAAAGTGGTCGCGACTAGTTCATTGATGGATGAAGCGAAAAAGATGGCTCTCAAACTGGCACAGCAGCCAACCATCGCCTTAAAGATGATTAAGACATCCGTCAATAAGGGTATCAATATGGACCTACCATCCGCATTGGCCCATGAGGCACGCTGTTTTGAGATACTCTTTTCCACAGAGGATCAAAAAGAAGGATTTAAGGCTTTTGTAGAAAAGAGAAAGCCAAACTTTAAAGGGAGGTGATAAAAGAAATCAGTTTAACGATGAGATGGCGATATGGAAAAGAAAACGTGTTTAAACTGTACTAACTATTTTATGGATAGTGGAGAAGAAATCGGGAGAATGAGTTTCGATTTCTGCATCAAAAAGCAGAAGCCTCTGCCAACAGCAGCTTTCTGTTTTGACGATGTCTGTTGTCCTAATGGCTCATACTTTAATATAAGGGCCTTTGCCCATCTTGAAAAGATAGCGGAAGATTGCACTATCTATGAGAAAAAATGAGGAGGTGAAATAATGGTAGGTATTTTGTCATACGGAGCTTATCTGCCTATGTGGAGAATTGATAGGAGTGAGATAGCTAATGCCTCGGGAGGCACATCAATGGGCGGAGAGAGAACTGTTGCTTCTTGGGATGAAGATAGTCTAACCATGGGGGTAGAGGCAGGCTTAGATTGTTTATCAGGGTTTGATCCAAAAGAAATAGACGTCCTCTATTTTGCCACAGTATCTTCACCTTTTAAAGAAAAACAGGCTTCTTCTATGATTGCATCCGCCTTAGATTTGAGAAGGGATGTTTATACTGGAGATTTTACTACCTCGCTAAGGGCAGGGACGCTGGCCGTAAAGGCCGCAGTTGATGCTGTAAAGTCTGGAAGTGCTAAAAAGGTCTTGGTCATAGCTTCAGATTGTAGAAAGGCTATGCCCAAATCGGATTTTGAGCAGTTATACGGCCACGGAGCAGCCGCACTATTAATAGGAGAACCCGGAACAATTGCCGATATAGGAGGTTTTACTTCCGTCTCAAACCCCATTCCGGGTCTATGGCAAAGAAACGAGGATGATTTTCTGAAAAGCTTTGAGCCAAAACTTGATAAGATCTATGGATTATTAAAGGATGTCCCAGAGGCAGTAGTCAAACTCCTTGAGAATTTCAACCTCAAGACTAGCGATATCGCCAAATTCGCTTTTTATGGACCAGATCCAAGGGCCTATCAAGATTTGGCAAGGATTTTAAAGATTGACTCAAAAGCACAATTGCAAAATCCTCTATTTGAAAAAGTGGGTATCACAGGAACACCGCATTGTTTGCTACTTTTTATTGCAGCCCTCGAGGGGTCAAAACCGAAAGAAAGAATTGTCTGTGCTAATTGTGGGGAAGGGAGCGATGCATTCCTCGCCATCACTTCTGAAAACTTAGAGCGAATAAAACAGAAACATAGAGGTACAAAGCATATCTTTACAAAAAGAATGATTCAAACTTATGGTCATTTTATGGATTTCCAAGGAATAAGAAAAACTGACTGGCCCCCAAAACACATGAGGGCCTCAGTTGTCAAGTACTGGAGAGATCAAAAATGGGAAATACCTTTTTATGGAATGAGGTGTAACAAGTGTGGCACCCTACAGTACCCTATACACCGATGCTGTATGATGTGTGGTGAAATAGATAACCACCAAGAGGTAAAGATCGGCAACAGAGGAAAGGTGTTCACCTATACACATGATTACATATTAGGCCCCGGGCTTTTTCCATGTGATGGTATAAACCCGGCCACAAGAGTGGTGGTAGATATAGAAGATGGGTGTAGACTATGGCTCGAGATGACGGATCATAAATTGGAAGAAGTAGATATCGATATGCCTATAGAGACAACATTTCGGTTGATTCATCAAAAAGATGACTATCGATTCTATAGTTGGAAAGTCAGACCTGTGAGAAGTTAACTATAGGAGATGAAAAATGAAAAAAGGGATTAAAGATCGGGTAGCCATTATTGGCACAGGGGTTACTAAGTTTGGAGAGAGATGGGAAAAGGATGAAGAAGATTTAATTGTCGAGGCCGTAATGGAGGCTTGTGTTACAGCGAATGTGGACCTAAGAAAAGATGTGGAAGCGGCTTGGGTAGGCACTTTCTATGCTACCACAGGGATATCGGGCAGTACTTTAGCCGACCCCTTGAAGTTCTACGGAAAACCAATGACTAGGGTTGAAAATTACTGCGCTACAGGAATGGATGCTGTCAGAAATGCTGCTTATGCGGTGGCTGCTGAGATTTATGATATTGTCTTAGTCTGTGGTGTCGAGAAGATCCTTGATCAGGGAGGAAAAGGACTCGATGTAACAATGATGTTCCCACATCCCATCTTGCTTGGTCAATCTGCCCCGGCTATATTTGCACCTGCTGCAATTCGAGCATTTAAGGAATGGGGGTGGACAAGCGAGGATCTGGCAAGAGTGGCAGTAAAAAATCACCATAACGGAGCAAAACATCCGAAAGCGCATTTTAGAAGAGAAATAGATATAGATACTGCATTAAATGCACCGATGGTATGTTATCCGCTGCGCGTTTTTGATTGCTGTGCTATATCTGACGGGGCTGCCGCTGTTATTCTTACCAGACCTGAGATAGCAAATGACCTTGTCGGTAGAAACAATTATGCAACTATTAAAGCGATTGGACTGGCAGTGGAGACTCTATACCCATTCCACAGACCTGATTATACAGGTCTATCCTTTCCAGCAAATGTGAAAGCAGCAGAAGCAGCTTATCGAGAAGCTGGTATCCACGATCCGAGAAAACAATTGGACTTTGGGGTCGTTCATGATTGTTTCACGATTAACGAGCTAATTACCTACCAGGACATAGGACTTTGCAAGCCTGGAGAAGCAGCTGATTTGATTAGAGAAGGAGTCACCGCCATTGATGGGGACTTTCCAATAAACCCGGAGGGGGGACTCAAGTGTTTTGGTCACCCTATTGGTGCTACTGGAGTCAGGATGATATGTGAAATTACAAAACAGGTCCTAGGTAAAGCAGAGGGTTACCAAGTGAAGAATGCTAAGGCAGGATTTGCCCATAATCTTGGGGGACCTTTATCGGTAACTATGATTACAATAGTGGGTACTCCAGACTGGGAGTAGTATCAGTCTTAAATAACAAAAATGAATGGAGGGGAGACCCATTAAAGGGGGATTATCATGGATTTTCATCTTAGCGAAAAGCAGAAGGCAATCAGAGACATGGCCCGTAAATTTGCCAGGGAGGTAGTTGCTCCAAGAGCTGGAGAGATAGAACGTACAGGTGAACATCCGTATGATATTCTGGCGCAAATGGGTGAATTGGGAATGATGGGTATTCCCTTCCCCGAGAAGTACGGAGGGGGTGGTGGGGATTGGGTCAGCATGCATCTCTGCATTGAGGAGATCTCAAGGGCTGATGTTTTATTGGGGGCCATTATGGATTCAAACTCAAGTGTTGTAGGTCAGGAACTCTTTGTCTTTGGTACGGAGGAACAGAAACAGAGATGGCTTATACCCATTGCACAAGGGAAACAGTTGGGTGCCTTTGGTTTGACTGAACCTGACGCTGGATCCGATGCCGCAGCCCTGAAGACAACGGCAGTACTGGATGGAGAAGAATGGATTATTAATGGTTCAAAACAATTCATTACCAATATCGGTCTGGATAATGCGTCCATTGTAATCATAACGGCCAAAACCCAAATTGAAACAGCTGGAACAACAGTCATAAGTGCCATTATTGTTCCCAAAGATGCCCCAGGGTTTACAGTTGGGAAAAAATACGAAAAGCTGGCTATGCGGGCCAGTGCCACGCATGAACTCTTCTTCGATGATTGTCGTGTTCCAAAGGATTACCTTTTGGGTGATATAAAAAGGGGATTTGCTCAACACCTTGCCGTATTGCAAACGGGTCGCATCAATGTGGGTGCAATTGCTACGGGTCTTGCCCAGGCTTGCTTTGATGAAGCCCTCACATTTGTAAAGCAGGGATCTCGAGGTCATCAATCATTGTTTAAATCCCAGAGAATACCCTTCAAACTGGCTGATATGGCTGTGAGCATTGAACTTTCCCGTAACATGTACCTGAAGGCAGCCTGGCTTAAGGACCAGGGAGAGGAGCATACCTTGGAGGCCCACTTTGCCAAATTATTTGCTTCAGAGACTGCAACAAAGATAGCCACTGAGGTTTTGAAAATTTTTAGTCCATATGGATATCTGGAAGAATATCCTATCTCCAGATATTTCAAAGTAGCAAAATTATGGGAGATTGTTGAAGGGACCTCAGAGATGCAGAGGTTAATTATTGCCAGAGAGTTGTTAATGTGATTAAGAAGGGTGGTTTCAACCAAGCAGGGTTTGTTATTCAGTAATCATCAAGGATCGAGGAGGTTCTCATGGATTTTGGTTTGAGCAAAGAACAGGAAGACATCCAAAGAGCTGCTAGAGATTTTACCCAAGGTGAGTTTGATCCGGATCTTGCTTTACAATTGGAAAAAGAATGCCAATATCCTATTGATATTTGGAAGAAAGCTTGTAAGCTTGGATTTATTGGAATACATTTTCCGGAAAAATATGGGGGACAGGAACTGGGCCTTTTAGAAAATATCTTGGTGGTAGAAGAATTTTGCCGCCAGCATTCAGGGATAGGGATGGCGTTAGGACTTTCCGATTTTGGTTCCGAGATAATCCTCAGGTTTGGTAACGATGATCAAAAGGAAAAATATCTTTATCCCATTACCAAAGGAGAAAGTATCTCATCTTTGGCCTATTTCGAAAAGGATCAGGGATACAACTTTGCCTCCTTTAAAACGACTGCTACCAGAACCGCTAATGGATATCTTGTTAATGGAAAAAAATCATTTGTAGTTAACGGTACCCTACCTGGTCCCCTGGTTGTTTTTTGTCAAATGAATAACACAAAATCTGATGAACAAGTGGCTTTTGTGTTGGAAAAGAATGGTGACGGGCCTGTTGTCTCTATGATAGGGGGACGGGTTGGGATGAATATGGTCCCAATGGCCGACCTAAGCTTTACTTATTTTGAGGTTCCTCATAAAAGTCTTATAGGGGATGAAGGCCAAGGGCAATCTCAATTGATGAACTTCTCAGACGAGGTAAACATAGAGGCTGCTGCAATGGGGGTTGGTATAGCGCAAGGGGCCTTTGATCTGGCACTCAGTTATGCCAAACAGAGGGAGCAATTTGGACAAAAGATAGGGTCGTTTGAGGCGATAAGGGATAAATTAGCAGATATGGCTACACGGATAGAAGTTGCCCGCCTCCTTACATACAAGGCTGCCTGGACCTTTGATAGAAATGAAGCAAATCGCAAATTAAACTATATGGCCAAATTGGTCTCGACCGAAACGGCCCTGGAAGTGGCTATGGATTCCCTACATATATTTGGAGGATACGGTTACGTTTCGGAATACAAGATAGAGCAATTCTACAGGGATGCAAGCATGGTAGACATACTTGGGATTCCTGGGGAGTTAGACAAAAGCCTTATAGGTGATCAGATTATAGGCAAGATTTGAAGCTGGACGGCAACACTTTTGGTATACTGAGTATGATTATTGGGAGGCGAAATTTTACTTTTTATTAATTACCTCGTTGGGGGGGATGGGTGGGACCTCTAGATGGATTTAAATTACTCGACCTCTCGAGGCTTCTTCCAGGCCCATATTGCTCCCTTCTTTTGTCTGATTTAGGGATGGAGGTGTTGAAATTAGAAGATCCTGAACAGGGAGATTATATTCGCGCTATCGGCCCTGTTCGAAAAAAAGACAGTGCTTACTTCCTTGCTTTGAATCGGGGCAAGAAGAGCATAAACTTGGATCTAAAGAAAAAAGAAAGTAAGCAGATTTTTTTTAAATTGATCCAATCCTATGACATTGTCTTAGAGAGCTTTAGGCCGGGAGTTATGGACCGTCTTGGCATCGGTTATGCAGAACTGAAAAAGAGAAATCCCAGTGTCATCCTCTGCTCTCTCTCAGGATATGGGCAAGATGGACCTTATCGGGAGAAATCGGGCCATGATATTAATTACATCGGTTTAGGAGGAATTCTTGATTTGATTGGACCCAAAAATGGGGCGCCAATTATCCCTGGAGTTCAAATTGCGGATATTGGAGGAGGGTTGATGGCAACGGTCGCAATTCTTGCTGCGATCATTCATCGTGAAAAGACGGGAGAGGGACAATTCCTGGATATCTCAATGCTGGATGCCGTAATCTCTTGGCTCTCTATCAATGCGGGAAGATATTTCATGGATAAAGAAATTCCAAAGCGGGGGGACACACAATTAACAGGGAAATATGCCTGTTATCAGATTTACGAAACAAAGGATGGGCGATACATGTCCTTGGGCGCACTGGAGCAGAAATTTTGGAAGGATTTCTGTGAAGTCATTGGACGTAAAGACCTCATTCAAAAACAGTTCGTAGAAGGGGAAGAACAGCTTCTGATCATCAAAGAGGTTCAAAAACTCTTTAAAACAAAGGCCCAAAAGGAGTGGGTCGATTTTTTCAGGAGTGCGGATGTATGCTGTGAACCAATCCTAAATCTTGAACAGGTTTTCCACCATCCTCATGTTCTCCACCGGCAAATGGTGGAAGAAATCGAACACCCGGTCGAAGGAAAGATTCGGCAGATTGGGAATCCAATCAAATCATCCCAATTCTCTTTTAAGATCCGTACCCCACCACCCTCGAAGGGAGAACATACGACGGAAATCCTCAAAACGATAGGTTGTTCTGAAGAAGAGATCGAGCATCTCAGAGAGCTGAAAGCAATCTAACAAACTTAGGAACCTTTTTTAATTGAGACATTGGAATCATGGATGTAAGGTGCATTACTGGTACCTGATGGATACGAATATTGTGAGACTTTATAGGTTTTTAATCGTTTAATAGGTCTTGGATCAGATTCGATTATGTATATCATTCAAATCCCCTGCGTATTTTTCATTCGATGGCTCCAACCATTAAAAAATTATAGAGGATTTTTTCATATTGGATAGTTCGTCCTCCAAAATTCTGACCCAACTTCTGCACCCTGAGAATCGAATTTGTGAAATTTCAATAGATTAGAAGATTTTTCAGTCAATATAGAATCATTAGTCACTATTTTCGTTGCTAAAAAATTCCCCTCTTGAAATCATTAGCGAAATTATCCGTTTTCTCCTCAAAATGACCTAAATTTGCCAACAAATGAAACTAAGGTGCTGAAGTTGAGTTAACCGGACCGATTTTTTATATGAGAAATGAACCCCTGGCTTTGTGAAATTTCTTGTTATTTCTTCCCTGCAGCCTATTTTTCTGAGGTTTATAGTCTACTGTCTGAATCACAGGGTCCAGTTAAAAAAAAGCTTGACAAGAAAGAAGGGGAATTATATTGTTAGTTTCACTGACCGTCCAGTCGGTCAAATTCTAATGATGAAGACATCTGTCGATAGGAAAGCGCAAATAATAGTTGCTTCGGCTGAACTTTTCAGCCGAAAGGGTTACGAGAAGACCTCCATGAAGGATATCGCCGACCAGGTGGGTATCTCCAAACCGGCCTTGTATTATCACCTTAAAAGCAAACATGAACTTCTCTATACCATTATGAATGACTTGATGGAATTCGGAATTGACGGGCTTCAGAAGATCGAAAGAATGTCGCTTTCTATTGATGAAAAGATTCGACTGGGTATTCAACATCACCTTTCCTCTTTTGATCAATACATTGCTGAATATGTGGTGATGCTCCATGAGAAGACGGATTGGCTGCCAAGCAGTTTGGAGAGAAAGATAAAGAAAAAATTTAAACACTATACGACCCTTTGGGACAAGTTGATCAGTGAGGCTATCGCCCGCAAAGTGATTCGACCAGGAATCGATCCTAAAATTCTGGTTTGGGCTATCCTTGGCATGTGCAATTGGGTCTATAAATGGTACTCCAGGGAGGGAAGATTAACGAATCCGGAAATAGCCGATATCTTTTACCACATCATCAGGGACGGTGCCTTTTTCAAGAGGCAGAAGGGAAACCCTTGAATACCACGGATTAGTTTAAAGGAACGTTCAGAAAGGAGGAATTTCGAAGATGGTCGGAATTATTGCCTATGGCATTTATATCCCCCGTTACCGGTTGAAACGAGAGACAATCTTTCAAGGTATGGGATGGTTCAACCCCGGGATTAAAGGAGCGGCCAGAGGGGAGATGGCCGTTGCCAATTATGACGAGGACAGCCTAACCATGGCGGTCGCAGCCGGGAGGGATGCTTTTTCAGAAATAGACCGGGATAGGATCAATGCTCTCTATCTTGCTTCGGTCTCCTTTCCTTATAAAGAAAGGGGAAATGCTGCTATTGCCAATGGGGCTTTAAATCTCACTTCGAACACCCGAACCGCAGACTTTTCTGGATCACCGAGGGCAGGGACATCCGCACTGATTTCGGCCTTCAACGAAGCTGGAACACAGACGACGCTGGTGTGTGGCGCTGATTGTAGGCTTGGCAAGCCTGGAGGAAC